>Ga0181587_10000978_pt1 | contig 23730 bp, 18 predicted proteins | sample 071ome_27_FD_132463 | JGI IMG/M metagenome (GOLD analysis project Ga0181587, IMG submission 132463) | Coastal salt marsh microbial communities from the Groves Creek Marsh, Skidaway Island, Georgia - 071409AT metaG (megahit assembly) | ecosystem: Environmental > Aquatic > Marine > Intertidal... | reverse complement strand
ATCCTGAATGCCTTCCCGCTTGACTGCGAACTGTGCCTTTCGCATCGATGAGCTGGGCTGGATCTTGACCCATGCCTTGGGTGCCTCGAACTGAGTGTCACTTACCTTGAAGGACAGGGTTTCGCCCGATTGGGCGAGCAAATGGGCGTATCCAAGCAACCAGACCGTCAGGATTCCAAAGATATGAAAAGGCGTGTTGGTTTTCATATTTAAGGGCTTAAAGCCAAGCAGATCCTCAAGCAAGCCCAATATGGCGCAACTCTTGACCAAATGCATGATCGATCTCAAGCTTGCATGTTGTTCATGTCATGTGTCTCCTCCTGAGCCGGGATGGACCTTATTGCGATCACCATGGAACCACCAGCCACCATCAGACCATCCATCAAGGCCCTCTTGCTTGTATCCTTGATGGGATGGATCACCTCCTGCGGACAAGGACTCGTCGAAAGAGAAGATCCAGGAGAAACACCCCAACCATCCTCGAACCTTCAGAATCGTTCGGGAAAAATTTCGGCGGATTGGACCTTCGATCAATGGCTAGTGAAATGCCAAAGCCTGCCTTCCAATCGCCTTCTCAAGGGAGCCATGCCGGAACGTTCACTGCTTCCCATTCAAGATCCGGAGAGCCTTACCAGGATGCTGGATTTGTTCATTGAACAGCAGCTCAGCGGTCCACTAAGCAAATCTGAAGCATGGGTGCGCCCGCTGGAAAGCAGGGAATCCTTTTTGAATCCATCCGTGGCCTATTTTGAGAAAGGAGGAACCCCCTTCATGCCTTTTGCCATGAAACTGGCCCTCCCCCCTGACCACCGCGTGATGTTTCACGGAGATCTCCACGGAGATATACATTCCCTCAACACCTGGTTGAGGCATCTGAACCACGAGGGCGTTCTTGAAGGATTTCGCATTGCCTCCTCACAGGATCACATGGTTTTTCTCGGAGACTACACCGACCGTGGTTCCTACGGCGTGGAGGTTATGTATGTCCTCATGCGACTCAAGGTGGAAAACCCGGATCAAGTCTGGATGGCTCGTGGCAATCATGAGGATATCCAATTGACCATGAATTATGGTTTTCTGAGAGAGGCCACTGCCAAGTATGGCCCAGCCTTTCCTATCAAACGCTTTTCCCGATTGTATGACTTTTTGCCAGTGGTCATCTACGTCGGCTCAGTGGATGATTTTGTTCAATGCAATCATGGCGGAGTGGAGCCAGGGTATGATCCTGAGAGGTTGTTGCGATCCAGCTTATCTATTGCCTTTGACCCTTTGGGAACCCTCGAGCAGAAGAGTTTTCTGAACTCTCACCCGCAGGCCAGGGCGCTGATGTCCGAGAGCGGGTGGTCGGTTGCCCAGGCAAATTATGCTGATTTCAAACCTCTCAGTCCAACGGTTCCAAAGGTGATCGGTTTCATGTGGAATGATTTCTCCATTTCCAGAGAGGAACCTCAGCTATCGGTGGACCCTGGCAGAGCCTTTGTTTATGGCCATGCCCTGACATCGTTGATTTTGGATCAAGGGGATCCATCCGGTAAAAAAGTTCGATGCGTCTTCAGGGCTCATCAACATTCCAGTGTCAGCAACCCCATGATGCGCCGAATCATTCAGTCGGGAGGTGTTTTTCGACACTGGCAGGAAAGAGACACCCCAAATCCCCGGGAAACCCTTGATTCAGTCAAGGGGCTTTCACTCGAGAAAGAGCGCGAAAGGGTTTTGGTCGATGGAGCCGTTTACACCTTCAACGTTTCGCCGGACAGCTATTACGGCGGTGGAAATCAATATGATTTTGATGCTTTTGGGAAGTTGCTCCTGAAGGCACGTTTTGAAGACTGGAAGCTTCAGGTCAATCAGCTGAAGGTTCAGCCTTAGAGGACGTCTCAACATCGACGGATTGGTAAAGACGGGCCAATGGCAACAGCAGGGCTTCGAGCTGATCGAGATACTCCTTCATCGGAATCGATGCTCGACGATCTCTAAGTTCAAAAACGGCTTGCTCCAAAGCATCCCGTTCCTTTTTCATTTCTAAGGAAAGACGGCTTTCAAGCTCACTTTCAACCAGATGGAACTGACTCGCGCGCCACCCATCCGGCTTTGCATCCTGAACCGCTTTCTTCACGGGCCGAACGCCCCGAAACCAATCCGCTGGGGTCCCTCTCTGGTCACCGGTATCATCCAGAAGGGCGTGCTCTGATACCAATCTCCCTTCAATTTCGTAAAATTCTCCTGTCTGCCGAGAGGCCATGATGAATGCCTCCAGGAGCGATGTTTGCCCGTCTTTGTCCAGGTCGGCCTCCTCGCTCCCAAGGGCATGGACGAGGTAGGAACCAAATCGGGCAAAATTCAATTCAAAGCCATCGCGAGTTGCCGTCAGAATCACCCGACCGGGACCGGAAAGTTCTTTGAGAAAGGGTGCCGATGCGGAGGTGGTATTGATCAGCGCCAGTGGGCGCTGAATGGGCTCAAACCAGGAGACCAGATCAAGATGTGAAATATCAGGCCCTTTGACGTTGAAGCGTGCCAGCTCACCGTCGTAAGTTCCATGACCAATAAAGGCCACCCAGAGAGGCTTTTGCGTTTCCCGATTCAACTGCTGAACAAGTTCGGCAAATTGCCCCTTCACCCCTTCACCCGGCAACTCGCCATGAATCTCTGGACCCAGTGACCACACCTTGGCACCCGCTTGCTCACCCACTTGAGCAAGGACTGAGGCCCACTGCGAGAAGAGGCCTTCATAGGTGGCCTCCCCGCCGGCACCGACCACAATCACCAGATCTGCCGAGTCGGCTTTTATGGGGACAGCCTCTGAGTCTTCCTGAGCTCTTGAACAAAACCCCATCTCATGGGTCATCAGAAGCAAGAAGAGACTCCATCGAGTGTACCAGAAACTCGCCGAAGACATGGACCCAGTTAGAATAGGCATCAGGCAAGACCTCCTTTTCTCCTCAAAAACCACTCAGTCAGCAGCAGGCAAATGGCCAGCAAAAAGAGATAGGGCGTTTGCCAGATGGGGCTTGTCACTGCACGCATGACGGGAGCACTTTCAAATTGTAGGCCTCGAGCCCAATCGTCCAATTCGCTCTTGGCTAAGACACGCCCTCCAGTCTGATCGGCCAAGGACTGCAGCCAGGCACGGTGTGGAATGAGCGATTGAAACTCATCCGCATTAGGATCGTTGGTCCATCCAGATTCTTCGCGAGCCAGGATCTGACCCTCCGGCCCAGCGATCTCTACGGCCAGGTGGTAAGCACCCTCTTCGCGAGGAACGTATTGGGCCTGATACCATCCAGGCTCCCTCAAGCCGGGTTCCGCACTCAACTCGATACTGCGGGAAGCCGGAGTGGAAGCACTGGTATCGTTACTATTGTCGGAGCTCTCCTTAACATTCTGAGGAGTTTTTAAATGGGTCACCTTCAATCTCACATCGGCTTGGTCGACGGGGAGAAATTCATCGTTACGGACTGAAATATCAATATCCATCGCAGGCCCTGCATCGATCATGACACGCTTGAGATCCACCTGTGTCTGCTTGGGCACATCAGCAATCAGGCCTCGGATCATTTGTCGCCATGCCTTGCCCAAATCACCAGACTGGGTCTGATCATGCATCTGCCAGCGCCACAAATCTCCCACGGCCATGGTCATCGTCCGTCCCGCACCAAAGCGCTGACTGACTAGGGCTGGGTAGGACTCTCCTGTTAAACTATCCTTGGCCTGCATCAGAACCGATGCCCCTGGTTTGATCTCTTTGGCCAAATTGACCACTTTGAACTCCGGCATCGAAGCCAGCCGCTCGCGCTCTAGGGCTTCGGTGGATCGGAGACGAATCCACGGCTGTAGCCACCCTTCACGCGTCAACTCGAGGGACACCCTTTCGATACCCTCAAGATCTCCATCCCCATCAAGATAAATCGGGAGCATTCTGCCGACAGGTGTTTGGTCATAATCTCCTCGATTCAAGGATTCATACCCCCCGAGCATCATCAGGCCACCTCCTCTTTCGGCAACAAAACGCTGAATCAGGCTCATTTGATCCTGAGTAAAGAAATCGGATTCCAGATCGTCCAACAAGATGGCGGTGTATCCAAACAAATCTTCGGCACGGCTGGGAAACCCACCCACCAATTCAGTTTCATCCCGAATGTTCAGTCGGGTAAAGACTGCCTGATCCAATTGCTCGGTAAACTCATCCTTGCGATCGAAACCACGATACAAAGGATTGCTGGTTTCGCCCTGACGGCCTTTGAATTCAAATTTGGGTGCTTTGCGAGCAATACGAATCAAGCCGACAAGCTGCACCTGATCATCCTCTGCCAAAGAACGGTTGAGGAACTTATACTCCCAATTCGGGCGGCCCGAAACGTAAAGCAATCGATGAGGGTTGGCATCGCGCTGAACCACCACCATTCTCTGATTGTTCGCTTGAGTGGCTTCCTGGGTCGGCTCTCCTACAGCAAGTGGATCGGAAATCACTCGAGTCTCCAGTCGGTAGAAAGAAATACCCGGCTTGCTTGGATTGAATTGGAATCGCACGTTCAAGTCATCCTCATCATCGCTCACAGTCAAAAGCACCGATTCCATGGGCTCCATTTCCGTGACGCTGGGGGCTACGCCATCCTCGGAGTCAAAAGAAACTTCGTAAAGATCCACCGCGATGTCTTTGCCTGCATAACCCGAAGCATGCAAATCGGCCCGCAAGGTGACGGGCGCATCCTCAAAAGCAGTCTGGGTCACCGAAATCTGACGTATGGAAACATCTGGTGAGGATTGATCCGAACCGATGACCACCGGATACACAGGCGGTAGACCGGAAAAATCCAAGGCGCTCAAATCCATGTCTCCGGTCGTGTTGCCATCGCTGAGCAATAAAACACCAGCCAGTGGCTGCTGCTTGAACCGCGAAGCAATTTGGGCCAAGGCGCCTCCGATGTTGCTGGCACTTCCATCGTAGGTCAGTTCCGAAAAATCCTTGAGCCCATGAAGCCGAGCATCCATTCCATAACGCCTGACCTGGAACATGGAGTCCAGTTCGTCTCTCCAGGCTCCTGGCTCAGTAATCAGTAATGCGGTCAATTCATCCCCTCGGGAACGACCCAAACCGGGATCCATGATACTCATGGACTGGCTGTTATCTCCAACAATGGCAATGAAGTTGGCCCCAGGCTCCGGTTTTTGCTCCGTCCACTGAGGCTCAAGGAGGGCCAGTGATAGAAGTAAAGCTGCCGCGACCTTCAAACTGACAAACACCAGAGTTCGGGGCCAAGACAGTCCGCTGCCTCGGTAACTCCACAAAAGGAGTAAGACAAAGAAGGCCAAGCTACCCAGCACATAAGGTAGCCAGGATGCATTGGAAAAGATGAGTTGCTCGGGTAGATCCATGAGCCGCCTAGTGAGGAGAAACTACCTGATTGGCGGCACCTTGCAAATAATGTACTGCAACTAATTCGATGGAGATTCCTGCTCTCTCAAGGCGTGAGAAGCACGTTGATCCAGTATTTTCTGCGTGGGGCGATAAGTCGCCGCAAACGAGGCTCTGAAGGCTTCGAAAGTCCCTTCGTCCAGATGGCGTCTAATGTCACGCATCAATGCCAGATACATGTGACTGTTATGAACACTTAGCATGCGTAGCCCTAGGATCTCATTGACATTCAATAGGTGCCGAAGGTAAGCACGCGTGAAGTGCTGGCAGGCGTAACAGGTACAATCCTCTTCTATGGGTCGCCAATCACGCTTGTTATAACCGGCTTTGATACTGATGGTCCCTTCCTTGGTAAAAGCCGTCCCATTGCGGGCCACCCGGGTCGGCAGCACGCAATCAAACATGTCAACACCTCGAGCCACCAGCTCGACCAACTGCGCAGGTGTCCCCAAACCCATGGCATAACGCGCCTTGTTTTCGGGAAGCAGAGGTTCGGTGAATTCGACCGCTTTCATCATCTCAGGTTCTGGCTCGCCCACGCTCACTCCGCCAATCGCGTATCCATCAAAATCCATTTTGCACAGGGCCTGCGCACACGACTCCCGAATCTCCGGGTGGCTACCACCTTGCACAATGCCAAAAACCTGCTGTCCAACCGCCCTGGGTTGATCAAGGCATGCAGCAGCCCAACGCAAGGTGCGGTCCACCGCCTCCTTCATTTCTCCCTCTGGTGCATCATGGGCCGGACACTGGTCAAAGGCCATGGCGATATCAGATCCCAGTTGTCGTTGGATGGCCATGGCTTCCTTGGGCCCCAGAAACAGAGTCGATCCGTCCAAGTGCGACTTGAAGGCCACACCTTCCTGACTGATCTGCCTGATTTTGGCCAGACTGAATACCTGAAAACCACCACTATCGGTGAGAATGGGCAGATCCCAGTTCATGAACCGATGCAAACCACCTGCCTCCTGCATGATGTCCATTCCAGGCCTTAGCGCCAAATGATAGGTATTTCCCAACACGATTTGCGTACCCATTTCCAATAATTCCCGAGGATCCAACGCCTTTACACTGGCTTGCGTGCCCACTGGCATGAAAACGGGCGTTTCAATGACTCCATGTGCAGTGGCCAATTGACCACGCCTGGCACGACTGCTGGGGTCCTTTTTTAACAGGGTAAACATGAAGCAGGGATGCTGAACCTTCGATCGATTGGCAACTCGTCCTTTTCGGAAATAGGCTGGCTGACCTAAGCAAGAAACCGTTTGGAAGATCTACAGACTGGGAAATGACGACTCAAAACTTGCGACCTAGCGCCCAGACTTGACGTTCATGGAAAGAATGCTGCTTCCATGAGTCACCCAACCAGATCCACCCACGATAATGCGCTTGCATGGCATACCTGTCTTGGGATCGTGGGTCAAAGGATCATCACTCATCTTCTGCTCCACTTCGAAGCGACGAGCTTTTTGCCCTTTTTTCTGAGGAATAGTTTCGTAAACGTAGGTGGCCATGAGGTGTAAAGGTATGTAATAAACTCCTTCTTCATTCCAATCTAGCGCTGGATTGTCAAGAATCGAACCGAATCCATGGAAAGCATCCTGACAAAAAGATACCCATATCGTCAGGAATCACCCCGGAGCAGGAGGTTTGACTTTGGCATTTCGATGACTTGCGAGGTTGAACCAGCCCCTTACAAAAGGTCATGCTGAAGAGACCAATGCGTGAACTAATTCATCAAACCATCCAACGCTTAGAAGCCGGAGGAATCTCTTCCCCCGAGATCAATGCACGCATGATCTGGGCTCATGTGATGGGATTGGAAACGTGGGAGCTGACCCTCCGCAAGCAGGAACCCGACGAGGATCAGCGAAAGATTGCCGAATCATTGATTTCGGCAAGAGAAAAGCGAATTCCGCTTCAGCATCTGCTGGGATCTGTCGGCTTCTATGGTCTGCAGCTGGATGTTTGCTCCGAGGTATTGATTCCTCGACCAGAAACCGAGTTGCTGGTCGAAACAGCGTTGAATATCGCCCGAGAGATGGATCATGCGGATCTCAGATGTCTGGACATGGCGACTGGAAGCGGATGCATCGCCCTCTCATTGGCAAAAGCATTACCAAAGGCAACCATTCTTGGCGTGGATCTTTCCAATCACGCGCTGAAATGGGCCAGGCATAATGCGGAAAAAAATCGCCTTTCAAACAGGGTAAGTTGGGTGTGCTCGGATCTTTGGAAGTCGTTGACACCCGGTCAGGAGAAATGGGATATCGTCACTTGCAACCCTCCCTACATCGCGACTCATGAAATCCAGAGCCTTGAGCCCGAGGTGCGCGATCACGACCCTGTATTGGCTTTGGATGGCGGAGTCGACGGTCTTGACTTTTACCGCCGAATTGCCGTTGAAGCCGGGTCCTTCATGAGACCCACTGGCAAGCTAATTCTGGAATGCGGCATGGGGCAGGCCTCTTCCATCATTCAGATTTTTATTTCTGCATCCTGGTTTGCGGATGAGATCATTCAAGATTACAATAGTATTGATCGAATCATTGTTTTTGCACCTTCGCATGAATCCTCCCACTCATAAGTTTATCAGTCCGACTCATGGATAGCTTCTTGATCCAAGGTGGTCGCCCGCTTTGCGGAGACATTGAAATCAGTGGGTCCAAAAATGCAGTCTTGCCCATTTTGGCAGCCACGCTTCTCACCCGCGAGACGTGCATCATACGGAGAGTGCCTGACCTCAGTGACGTGCATTTCATGGGAAAAATCCTTCGATCCCTCGGAGCGGACTTCACCTATGAGCATGGGGTCGTGACCCTTCAGGCCAAGCGTTTGAAAGCTCGGGGTGATTATGATCTGATCCGTAAAATGCGAGGCTCGATTTGCATATTAGGGCCATTGCTGGCTCGCAGCGGAAAGGCCAGCGTATCGATGCCTGGTGGCTGCGTCATCGGCACGCGCCCTATTGACTTGCACCTCAAGGGCCTCAAGGCATTGGCTGCAGAGATTCACATTCAAGAGGGCTACGTTCATGCCAAGGCGGGACGCCTGCAAGGTGCCGAGGTTTTTCTCGGGGGAAGAGTTGGCCCAACCGTTCTTGGGACTGCCAACATCATGATGGCTGCCACACTTGCCGAAGGAGTGACGGTCATCGAAAGTGCCGCGTGCGAACCTGAAATTACAGATTTAGCCCACTTCCTAATCGCCATGGGGGCCAAAATAGAGGGTGCTGGCTCCCCCAGAATGGTCATCACGGGTGTTGATCGACTGCATGGGGCAGAGCACGAAGTGATCCCTGATCGCATCGAGGCCGCTACCTACGCCATGGCTGCGGCTGCCACCAATGGGGAAGTCACCCTGCATCACATGAGATGCGATCACCTTGCCGCTGTCCTGGACAAACTGAAGGAAGCGGGCGTCCGAATGGAGGCGCGTGGCACATCACTCAAAATTTTACCGGGGGGAGAAATCAGCGCCGTCGACGTGAGCACTCAACCCTACACAGGCTTTCCCACCGATGCACAAGCTCAACTCATGGCTTTGATGCTCAAGGCGGCAGGGCTGAGCATCATCACAGAACGTATCTTTGAGTCTCGCTTCATGCACGCGAACGAATTGGCTCGGTTGGGTGCGGATATTGCTATCGAAGGTCCCAGCGCGATTATTCGCGGAGGGCTTCCGCTAAGTGGAGCTGAGGTGATGGCCAGTGACCTTCGGGCATCGGCTGCGCTTGTGATTGCTGGCTTGATGTGCCCAGGGCGCACCCAAGTCAATCGCATCTATCATCTGGATCGAGGCTATGAGGGCATGGACCAAAAGCTCAGAAGCCTCGGGGCAAAAGTCAAACGAGTTAAGGAACGTTAAATGAATGCTAAAGTTGCTGCGGTTGGGATATTTTTGATCGTTGGAACCGTTGGGACGCGGATGATCGTCTTCATCAAAGAAGCAGATCGTCAACTCACCAAGGATGCCGGAGGTGAGGCCTATTACAGTGCTGAATTGACCCCGGAAACGGTTGAGGAGGCCATACCGGAAGACTTGCCCGGAATGCCAGCCAGTTTACAACCTGCACTGGATTTGGTTTTAGAAAAAGATGCTGCCGCGCTCAAGGCATGGATTCAGCAATACCGCCCCTACCTAAAGGACCCTAAATTATCCGAAATTGAACTGGAATATGTGAAAAAGGTAGGTAGGAAGGACCCTGCTCAAGCGCGCAAGACCTTTGCCGAAATCGACAAGCGCAACGGCCCAGACTCCCCCCTTCGTCCTCGCATTGATCAACTGGCCAACACCTACCGATAAGTGGAAAACAATGTTGACCTCTCTCAATAGCCTGATTTAATACGCCGCAACTTGTCTGAAACTGCGGTTTGCAGGCACTGTCTTAAACGGAGTGGATGCCAGATGTTCGGCATCCCGAGCCGGACAGTGCCAACGGCTTGGAAGAAAAGAGAACAGGAAAATTTCCATCCCGATTTTCTGGGTCATAGAGATCGCACCATCTCATGCAAGTTGCATTATGCATGAAGTTTATTGCCCTGAGTGTCGCACCCGACGCGGCATGATTCGTCAGGAAGAAAAGATCATTCAAAAAGATCGTAGAATTCTCAAAGGACGCTGTTCTACCTGTCACACTTCCATCACCAAGATTGTGGATACCAAACTCCAGCTCAACCCCCTGAGCCGCTAGGGTCGAAAGCTGCCTATTGCTGGATAAACCCCTCATTTCCTTCCTCCAGCATTTGGGATCATAGTCCCCGCCTCACGGGCCATTCCACGCCGGGACAGCCATAAGTCCGGGAGAAGCAACTCCTTCCGTTTGGCATGGATACGGATCGGTGGTTGCTTTTCGTTGCTCATCCTCTAATTTTAAAGGAGACTCCTCCGAGCCAAAGACAGATGTCTGGATCACGCATGACGCATCACCCAACAATGCTCCGTGGCTTTAACAGGAAACTTCCAGTTAGCATATGCCAATTGGCGATGGCGGTGTTTATGGGCTTGCCAACCAGTCTGTGGTCGGCTGAAACCAAGGTCTCACTCTGGACCACCAAAACGGCTGTTGCACCCGGTGGCACGGCGACTGCGGCCATTGTTTTTGAGCTCAAAGAAGGGTGGCATACCTATTGGCGCAATGGCGGAGATGCCGCGCAACCCCCCTCTCTCGCATGGGATCTGCCCCCGGGAGTAGAGACGGGTTCTATCCAATGGCCTTTGCCCGAAAAAGAGGTGGCTTCAGGACTGACTTCTTACAGTTATCATGAAGAAGTTCTTCTTCTGGTTCCTCTGCAATTCGATGCTTCTCTCAAGCCCGGGCAGCTCAACCTGCAATGCCAAGTGAACTGGCTGGAATGTCAGGAAACCTGTGTTCCTCGCCAAGCCAAAGTTCTGGGCACTATGGAGGTTTCTTTGGAGGAGAAAGCTTCCGATGAGGCCCCCATGATCCAAAGGTCGGCAGATCTGGTTCCAGAGATCGATAACGCGCTACCCCTCCGAGCGGATTGGTCCAAAACGCTGGCCGAAGATGAACGCATTCTTACTCTGGAGCTAGATCCTCAGAGTGGCTTTCGTTGGCTAGACTTTTACCCCCATGAGAATGACTCGTTTGAATTGGGTGGCGCCTCCACCCTCCTGCCGAATCGTAACGAAGCCATTCGGCTGGAGAAAAATGTTCTCAACTGGGAAGACTCCTGGCCCACCCAAATCTCAGGGGTCGCTCTCCTGATTGATATGGATGAAAAGCCATGGATCAGGGAAACGACCATCGTTCTGGGAGATAGTTTTCCTCAAACTGAAAAAACGACGGATTCGACGCAGGCAACAACACTCCCTTCAAACAAAACACCTCAAAGGCCATCGATGCTGCTCATGTTGGGCTTTGCGCTTTTAGGTGGCATGATCCTCAACCTCATGCCCTGTGTATTGCCAGTGATTTCCCTCAAGATTTTGGGCTTTGTAGAGCAGGGAGCTGAAGATCGCAAAAAGGTATTTCAAATGGGTCTGCTTTACGGGTTAGGAGTAGTGGTCTCCTTCTGGGCTCTAGCTTCCATCGTCATCGCCATCCAATCCACAGGTCAGTCCGCCAATTGGGGTATGCAGTTTCAAAATCCGCAATTTCTCATACTCATGACGATCCTCCTGACCTTGATTGCCCTTAATTTTTTTGGGGTCTTCGAAATTACAGGTGGATCCCTGACAGGAGCCGCCTCTCGACTGGGTGGTGGCCATGGGCGGGGAGGCGCCTTTGCCAACGGTGTCCTGGCGACCATCCTGGCGACCCCCTGCACGGCTCCTTTCCTGGGCACCGCACTTGGATTTGCCTTCACCCAGCCTCCATCAGGCATTCTTTTAATGTTTACCACCATCGGAGTCGGTCTAGCATTGCCTTACGTCGCTTTGAGCTGGAATCCAGGCTGGCTTCAGATATTGCCCCGCCCGGGCGCATGGATGACACGTTTCAAGGTTTTCATGGGTTTTCCCATGCTGGGCACGGTGGTTTGGCTTTATTCGATCGCCCGACTGCACTTTGGGCCTGGTGGAGACCTCTGGCTGGGCCTCTGTCTGGTTTCCATCTCCCTTTTGGCATGGATTTATGGGGAATGCATTCAGAAGGCAGGGAGTCGAAAGCGATGGGCATGGGGTGCTCTTCTGGCGGGGATTCTCGTCACCTATGGGTGGATCCTGGAACATGAATTGAATTGGCGCCGACCCGCCCTCAAAGACGGCGGAAACACCCCTTCCGATGCCACCCTCATCTCAGGCAAAAACGGCATCCAGTGGATGGCATGGTCCGAAGCGGCGGTGATTCAAGCCCAGCAAAAAGGGCAAGTGGTATTGGTAGACTTCACCGCAAAGTGGTGCCCCAATTGTCAGGTGAACAAAAAAACCAGCATCGAAATTCCCTCAGTCAAAGAAAAACTGGAGTCGATTGGCGGCCTTACCATGAGGGGGGACTACACTTTCCAGGATATGAGGATTACCCAAAAGCTGAAGGAATATGGTCGCATCGGGGTGCCATTGGTCTTGGTCTACCCGCCTTCGGAGGGTGCAGAGCCCATCGTTTTGCCTGAATTGCTGACCCCATCCATCGTTCTCAAAGCACTGGATGAAGCATCTGGCAGCGCGATGGTCCCGGTCGATGGCTGAACCATTCACTGCGCTGTCCAGCCACCATCTACAGAGAACATGCTTCCAGTGACATAACTGGCCCCGGGACTGGCCAGAAAAATAGCAACCCCTTGGATTTCTTCCAGACGCCCCCAGCGTTTCAGAGCCGTGGCTCCCACAATGAAGCGTTTCCCTTCTTCAGTATCAGCAATAGGCACATTCATTTCCGTTAGAAAAGGCCCAGGGCAAATGGCATTGACGGTGATTCCCTGGTCAGCCAGCTCAAGGGCCAAGGATCGTGTCATCTGAACCACTGCTCCTTTACTGGAGGCATAAGGGGTTCGGTTGGCAACCCCAACCAACCCCAGAGCACTGGCCAGCTGAATGATTCGACCATAGCCCGCTTCTTTCATAACCGGCACGACTGCGCGAGAAACCATCCATGTACCGGTCACATTGATCTCCATGACCTCTCTGAATTCTTCAGCCTTCAGCGTATCAATAGGGCCTCTGATATTAATACCAGCACTATTGATCAAGACATCCACCCGCCCGAACTCTTCGACCACATGATCCACCATGGATTGAGTCTCCTTTTCATGGGTCACATCGGCCTGATAGCCGATGGCTTTTACGCCTCGCGTAGAGCCAATGTGAGCTGCGGCAGCTTTGGCCTCATCGCCGTGGCGACTCACAAGAACCACGTTGGCTCCCGCGGAAGCCAGCCCATCTGCCATGGCGAATCCCAGACCTTTGGAACCTCCTGTGATCATGGCCAAATGACCATCCATGCGAAATTGCCCAATACCAGGGAGGGCGGCGTGTTGTTCTTTCATATCATCCAGCTTCGTCAAACCCCATCGACTGCCTCGCGTATTGAAAGCAGGCTCGCACATTGGCCTCCTCGTAGGCCAGACGTTCAGAATCCGTTTTTTGTGATACACTTGGCAAGGCAGCCGCCGCATCCTGACCTTTTTGCTGGGCCTTTTTCCAGACCCAGGCTAGGTCCCTCGCCGGCAGCTCTTCCATCGTGATCCAGAAATCAGACTCCAAGACAGGTACCTTGAGTGGATCTCGTGTGATCATCTCCAGGTTGAACTGTATATGGGGAGAGCTTTGGAGGCACCGGTCACAGAGCGCATTCAGATTGAGTATCCCCTGGCCAAGCGGCACTTCACTGAGAAGGAACCCCGACTCATAGGGAGCAAGCCCCATATCCTTGAGATGGGTAGTCATCACATAAGGGGCCAGGCTCTCCAACTGCTGGTGTGGATCCTCAAGCAATGAAAGATTGTTCCCAAAATCAAAACAAACTCCCACGTATTCACTGCTCAAATGTTCAAGCCAGTTCAGTTGCTCGGCGGTTCTCCAGTCCTTGTGGTTTTCCACAGCCAACCGGACGCGATGGCGGCGCATCACGGGTTCGGCTCTTTCCAGCGCCTGGAGGGAGTCTTTTTGAAACGCTTGCCAGGATGCGATCGATTTGAAAGTCTCATACCGTCTTCCACCCAAACAAACAGCTCGGAGAACACTCGCACCTGCCTCCTTGGCGCGCTGCACAGAGGCCTCAAAAGCAGCCAACTGATCCTCCGATCGCGGCAAGCCAATCTGACCTTCCAATGCGACACCCAAGGACTCACGCTTCTCTCTAACCTTTCCGGCAAAGTCCCGAGTCCAGCCTCGCACGCCTATTTGAAGACATCCGGCCCCGAGTGACTCGCAATGGTCCAACACATCCAGGGCGTTCTTCCAAGCGGGAAACTGATCCGAATAAAAACGATCACTTCGGCGATAGGATGCGATCGAGAGTCCTAATTTGCGGTGACGTTGCATGGCCTGGAGAGGAACGCTCGCTCCCACCAGGAAAGTTCCCATGGCACTTACTTGGCGGACAAAATGTCTTCGATTCATGCTACTTTCGTGAAGAAGGGTTCCATCACCGGTTCGGTCACACCAACGGCATGTGCCTTGGTGTAATCACTATTTCAGGAACTGTGGCTCGAGCAGGCAATTTTGCTACGGTGACCACCATGGCCGCGATGTCCTCAGGCTGCAGCATTCTGGCTCGCTGTTCGGGAGAAGGAGGGACGGGACGTTTTTCAAGAATGGGTGTCTCCGTCTCACCCGGGTAAATATTGGTCACACTCACTCCCTCGGGGAGCACCTCAGCATTGGCTATATGCCCAATAGCACTCTGAGCATACTTCGAAGCGCAGTAAGGTAGTCCAGCCAAACCCAGGGGCCGCAATCCAGCGAGGGAGACTACATTAATAATCAACCCTCGTTTTCGCGAACGCATGGACGGGAAAACCGCTTCCATGCAATAGTAAGCACCTAGTGCGTTGACATCCATCACCTGTGCCATACTTTCCGGGGCCATGTCAGCAAAGGTTCTCTTTGGGACGTTCATTCCCGCACTGTAGACGAGAAGATCGACCTCTCCCCAAAGATGTTGCACCTGCTGAACCATGTCAGCAACCTGGTCTCGATCGGTCGCATCACAGCGCAGGCTCTGGATCTTTCCTGTCGTTGAAGGATCGGCATTCCAATCGGCGGGCGCAACCGGATTTCGAGAGGCAAGCATTACCCTCATCCCTTCATTGGCCAATGCCTTGCCCACTCCCAATCCGATACCTGAACTCCCACCCACCACCAGAGCAACTTGATCTGCAAGGGATTCCATACGACCGGTATAGGGGCTGGGCTCTTTTTGAGCAACTGAACAATCTCCCAAAAATTTCCGCCTTAGCTTTCTTGTGGGGGATCGGAATGGGATCCTGACCAAGGGTCTCTTGACCCTTGAGCCGGCATAAGTCAGATTGCTATATGGATTTTACGTATTTTTTATGCGCCTGCTTGGCAGTGGAAACAGGGGGGCGGGGATTGCACCTACCCAAGATCATGACCGCAACGTCGTTATTCAAAAGAGCAACCCAAGTTTGACATCCTATCATGAATTCCAAAACAATTACTCTCGGACACTCCCCGGACCCAGATGATGCCTTCATGTTCTATGCATTGGCCAAAGATCTCATTCCAAGCCATGGTCTTGAATTCCAACATATCCTTCAGGATATCCAAACGCTCAATGAGCGGGCCACCAGAGGGGAGTTGGATGTCAGCGCCATCAGCATCCATGCCTATGCTTATGTCAGTGATCAGTATGCTTTGTTGCCCAGCGGAGCCAGTATGGGAGATGGCTATGGCCCCATGCTTGTCGCCAAAAAAAAATGGACCCTTCAGGACATGCTACATTGCAAAATCGCCGTCCCGGGAGAGATGACCAGTGCTTTTCTGGCATTACAACTCCGATTGGGAGTACCTGCTTCAGAGCTGAACTATCGAGTGGTTCCTTTCGATCAAATATTCCAGGCAGTCATAAGCGACCAAGCTGACGTGGGGCTGATCATTCATGAGGGACAACTGACGTTTCAGGACCAGGGTCTTGTATTGTGCGAAGACCTCGGTGTCTGGTGGGGAAGCGAAAACGAAGGGCTGCCCCTGCCACTTGGAGGCAATGTGATTCACAAGCGCTTTACCCCTGATGATCGAAAGTTTATCTCTGATTTATTGACGCAGAGTATTCAATACAGTCTCGATCATCGTCCCGAAGCCGTGGAACATGCACTGCAATATGCCAGAGACATGGGTAGAGATCTTGCCGACCGATTTGTTGGCATGTATGTCAATGACTGGACACTCGATTACGGTGAAAAAGGCCGTGAAACGATTCGGCGTTTCCTGGGAAGGGCCTTTGACATGGGACTCATTCCCCACCGCCAGGAGCTGGAATTTGTGTCCTGAGCAAGGTGCACCCTGCAAAGAGCAAATCAGGTCGTGAGCCACCCGAAGACATCATCCCTGATTTCACCGTCACTATTGAGGCGACTCGAGCAGCTGTCGTTTCTCTGCCGCAAGCGAGCGCGCAGTTCGCAGAAGGGCGAGCGTAAAAGCCAGGCCAGAGGTCAATCGGTGGAGTTTGCCGACCATCGCAACTATGTTCCGGGAGATGACCTGAGGTATTTAGATTGGAATCTCTTTGGAAGGCTCGATCGCTTGTTTCTCAAGACTTATGAGGAGGAGCGGGAATTGCCTCTCCACCTTTTTTTGGATGGCAGTCGCTCCATGGATTTTGGCGAACCCTCCAAATTCAAGATAGCCCAGAAGATCGCTGCAGCCATGGGGGTGGTTGCCCTCTCAGGCTATGACCGCTTGCTCTTGAACGTCTTCCCCGAAAACCAGGAGTCGGCACTGCATCGTCATGCTCTCGGTCAGCTCAGGGGAAAGTCCTCGATACCCACACTTCTGGAGCATCTCTCACACCTTACCATAGGGGAAGGGTCTTCACTCAATCAGGTTCTTCAACAGGAAGCCCAACGCTGCAAAACTCAGGGAACCGTGATCATTCTGAGTGATTTCATGGATGCCAGCGGCTACGAGAAAGGGCTCAAGGCTTGGTGTGGCAAGGGCATGGAAGTGCACGCCTTTATGGTTCTTTCACCTGAGGAATTGGAACCTACATTGCGGGGCGATCTACGCCTGGTGGATTGCGAAGATGGCACTTCCCGGGAAGTGACCTTCGGCCGGCATCGGCTCAAGGCATACAAGGCAACCTTGCAGCGTTATCTCGAACAAATCAGATCCTTCTGTCAACGTCATGGCATCGGATTTCACCTCGTACCCACCAATACCGATCTGGAAAGCTGGCTGATGGCCGATCTCCGCAAGGCCATGCTTTGGCAATGAAGTCAACTCGACGATGTCCTTCCTCTACCCCACAGCCTTTTGGTTTGCACTGACCTTGCCCGTGGTGGTGGCGTGCTACCTCCTGAAAAGACGGCGCAAGACCGAACTGGTACCTGCCTCCCTGCTCTGGAATCGCTTTTTGGCTGAAAACCAGGCCAATGCCCCATTTCAAAAACTCAAACGCCACACCCTTCTCATTCTTCAACTCTGTATGCTGCTTCTGGCCATTTTGGCCTTATCGGCGCCTTTTTTCCGCACACATCTTTTTGCCAGCGAAATGCTCATCGTGCTGATCGACACCTCGGCTTCCATGCAATCCACCGACGTCGCACCTTCCCGCATGCACCAGGCACATGAAGCCGTGGAGGAGCTCATTGCCACCATGGATGAAAATGATCAGATGATGCTCATAGCCGCAGGCAATCCAACGCGTGTCATCCAATCAGCCACCTCCAGTCATGCGGATCTCCGTCGGGCTTTGAAGCAACTGCAGTCAACCGACACGGCTACCAGACTCTCTGAAGGGCTCAAACTAGCCACGACCCTTGCCGAAGGCATGGACCATGTGCAAATCCATCTCTTTACCGATGGAGCTGTCAGTGACTTGACGGACACGACACTCTCAGGAATCGATCTGGTCTACCATCCTCTGGGAACTCGTGGGAACAACGTGGGTATTGTTTCCATGGATATTCGCCCCAATCCTGACGACGTTTCCAGCAGGGCCATCTTTACCTCCATTGCCAATTACTCTGATGCATCGAAAAATCTGATTCTCGAACTTCGATTCGAAGATCAACTCCTGGAAGCACGAGCAATGACCATCGAAGCCGGTGCCACCTCTTCTATCAACTTCATCGCCCCACAGGAGAGAGCGGGTGTGTTCGATGTCTCCTTCCAATCCGACGATGATCTGGCAATGGACAACCAAGCCGCCAAAGTCAGCCTCATGCCTCAGCCAATTCGCGTCTTACTCGTCACTTCGGGAAACCGCTTTCTGGAACGAGCCATCGCCTCGGCGCCGCAAGTGGAACTGGCCGTTACCAGCCAGTGGGAACCATCAGCCGCCGAAGCGGACATTGTCATATTGGATGACATCGAACCGGAAAGGCTTCCTGATCAAAACCTCATGGCCATTCATGTTTTTCCCGATGCATGGTTCGATGGGGTAAAAGAGATCCTCAATCCTGCCATCGTTGACTGGCAGTCCACCCACCCTCTCATGCGTTTCAGTCAGATGGAAGGCGTGAGTATCGCATCCACTGGGGGCGTCGTTGCCCCTTCTTGGGCCATGCCCGTGGTGGAATCGGCTCAATCTCCGCTGATTCTGGCAGGAGAGGATCAGGGACGACGGGTGGTTTGGCTGGGTTTTCGCCCCCTGGATTCCACCTGGCCTTTGAGAGTTTCCTTCCCCATTTTCATTCAGAATGCGATGCAGTGGCTTCACCCCGGTGAAGCGTATGCGGAGCGCTCCAACATTCAAACTGGAGAGGCCTTGATCATTCCACTGGATGCCGAGACCGGAAGTCCTGAAATCCTTCCCCCTAACCAGCCTTGGCAACCCCACCAGCGTGAAGACATGGATCGTCAATGGATTTACAACGAAACCTTCAAACAGGGCATCTATCGATTTCGGCAGGGGCAACGCAGCGAAGTCTTTTCCACCAATTTGCTGGACCCATCAGAGAGCGATAATGGGCCAAGGGAAACACTGCAGCTAGGCAATTACGCCCAAATGGAACCCACCCGCCAAGAGCGTGCACAACTCCAATCCTGGCGTTGGATTCTACTGGTAGCTCTAGGGATTCTGATGCTGGAGTGGTTCATCTACCACAAACGCTCAGCCTGACATGAAAGATCCTCAACCTACCATGCACCCCATCTGGCGCCTGGTTCATTCAGGGCGCAGAAATGCCTTTTTTCTGGCTCTCTGGCTCGTTGCATGCGATGCCTTTCAAGACCCGTCGAGCCCCAGTCTGACGATCTACACATCACAGGATCAAGTGTATGCCGAACCCATTTTCAAGGCTTTTGAGGAAACCTCGGGCATCCGAGTCAAGGCGCTTTACGATCACGAATCGGTTAAAAGCATGGGGTTGGCCAAGCGACTGGTTGCAGAGAAAGACCATCCGGTATGTGATCTCTTCTGGAGCAACGAATCACTGACCATGCGACAGCTTCTCGAAAAAGAAGTCATCCACTCCCTTGAAACTTTTGGTTACCGCACTCGAGTCATGATCATCAACACTCGAGCCATCACTCCGAACAAGGCTCCTGCCACTCTCCTTGAATGGACCGAACCTCAGTGGCGGAATCGTTGTGTCATGGCCTACCCTTTGTTTGGGACGACCGCAACGCACATGCTGGCTCTCAAACAAAAATGGGGTGATGAAGCCTGGTCTCATTGGTGCCAGAAACTGGCCGACAATGGCCTGCGAACAGTCGATGGCAATTCGGCGGTGGTTCAAATGGTCGGACGGGGCGATGCATGGATCGGGTTAACGGACTCTGATGATCTTGCGGTCGGGTTGCGTCAGGGGCTCCCTCTGGCTTCCATACCCCTGAATCAGGAATTATGCCCCATCGTCAATAGCGTAGGATGGGTACAAGGACGCGATCACGGAGCACTTGTCGACTCCTTTGTGTCCTTCCTCAAAGCACCCACAACCCTGCAAGCCATGGTCGAACAATCGGCCCTGGTCCGCCAAGGTCCTCCTCCAGAAGATGCCGCCTGGCTCAAGCCGACTTGGGAGCCGCTACTCAAAGAAGCCAGCACAGGGTTGGATCAAATGAAGCATTTTTTCATGCCATGACATGCTAACCGATTCGATTCAAAACTCCATGGTGTTGATCATCTGGGTCTGTATACTCACGACCTTGATCGGACTCCTGACAGGTCTAGGAAGCCTCTTCGCAAACAAAGGCATCCAGAAAACCATTGTCCTCTCGGCAATCCTTCAATTGGTTCTACCTCCCTTTTTTGTCATCAACTGGTGGATGCAACGCTCAGGTGGCAGTGATGGATGGAACCTGTATTCCATGAGTGGAGCCATATGGCTCTGTAGTCTTCTTTATTGGCCGATCCCGTTCTTCCTCATCAGGGGTTGTTTGCAGCAAGTGGATCGTTGCTTATTGGAATCAGAACCACTGCTCAGAGGCATGGCCCTGGTCCGCCATGCCCTCTGGCCATCCTTGTGGCAACCCCTTTGGGTGGGCATCGGGCTGGTGGCTCTGCTGACCCTTAACCAATTGAGTATTCCTTCCCTGCTTCAAGTGCGCACATGGTCCTCGGACCTGCTGATCCAATTCAGCGCCACCCTGGACTGGCGGTCTACCCAAAGCAGCCTGATGGGCCTGATCACCATCACCGTTTTTCTTTTGTGGGTTCTGCGATTTCGAAAACCCGATCCACCACAAACCTACCCGGAGGACCCTGAAAGACTGTGGGTTGATCATTCTTTTTCCCCTGTCATGAAATGGCTACTTCTCACAGGCACCTGTTTGTGGGTGGGTCTGATCACCCTTTTTCCATTGGTGGATTTCCTTGGTTCCATCTCGCATTGGAATGCATCCATCGCGGCCATATCAGCCGGTCAGCGAGCCGTGAGCACTAGTCTCGTGATGGCAGCCTTTACTGCCAGCTTTGGTCTATTCCTCGGATGGTCCATGAGACATGTCTCTATCACCCGCTTGGGGTGGATCCTACTCTTGCTTCCAGGGAGCATCCTCGGTGTCATGGGTCTAAGTCTCATTCAAAGATGGGGCATCTCCCAGGAGACCTGGGGCCTCACCGGGTGTCTTGGCGCCCTCACGCTGCGCTATGGCATTCTGGGCTGGGCCGGTTCGCGCCTTGCACATCAGCAACTCGACCGTTCCATCAAGGATTTGAGTCTTTTGGAAATGACATCGGCTTACCAACGCTTCCGGCATACCACTCTTCCTCAATCAGGATGGATTTTGGGACTTGCATGGTATGGCATGTTCTTATTGTGCCTATGGGATGCGGAGACCCTTCTGTTTCTGATTCCGCCGGGAGAGGAAACCCTCTCCTTGAGAATTTTTAACCTACTCCATTATGGACACACCAGCCAGGTAGATGGCCTTCTCATCGCAGTCATTCTTTTGGCGATACTTCCCACGGTAGCCACTGGATTAGGTCATGTTTTGAAGCGTCGATGGTTCGTGGGCCCAACTCCTTTGGTGTGGATAAGCGCCTCTTTGGCAGGGTGGCTCCTTGCTGGAACGGGTTGCCAAGAAAAGCCCCCAGCCATGCCTGACCAAGCTTCGACTTTCTTTGAATCGGTCAGGGTGATTGGATCCCAAGGAAGAAGCCCGGGATACTTCATTAAACCTCGATCCTTAACCGTCGATTCACAGGATTATCTCTACGTCGTGGATATGACCGGCAGGGTTCAGAAGTTTGATGCCGATGGTCATTTTCTCCTCCAATGGCAAATGCCGGAATTGGAACGCGGAAAGCCCAAAGGCATGGGAATCGATGCCCAGGGCCATGTTGTAGTCATCGAACCACACTACAGCCGCATCAACCATTTTACCCCGGAAGGTCAACTGATTCGACAATGGGGGAAATCAGGTGCGGATGATGGACATCTGACCCTCCCTCGATCCTTTGCTCGGCAACCTCAAGGGAACTGGATCATCAGTGAATATCAGGGTGCAGAGCGCCTACAGGTTTTCGACGAGATCAGCGGGCAATGGCGTATGACGATTGGTCAGAGTGGTGCGTTGAATGGGCAATTCAATCGGCCCGAAGGAGTGACTTGTGATGCACCGGGTAACATTTATGTTGCTGATTCCTGCAACCATCGAATTCAGGTCTTCACGCCAGGTGGTCAATGGCTGCGAAGTTTCGGAAATCCTGGGCTGAAACTGGGTTCCTTGAGTTATCCCTATGATATCGTCATGAGCTCGGAGGGACATCTCTATGTTTGTGAGTTTGGCAATAGTCGGATTCAGATATTTGATCCAAGCGGCCTGCCCATCGAAATTCTGGGAGGCCCTGGAGCTTCCCCTGGAATGCTCAGTAACCCGTGGGCCATTGCGCTGGATAGCAAAGGGAATTTATATGTCGCCGACGCAGGCAACCATCGCATCCAGAAATGGATCCGGAAAGTGGAGAAGGAAGACCCGCCTCGGCCCTGACGATCATGGCATTTCAATGGACACATCCTCATTGGTTATGGCTTGGCCTGGTGGCCGTTCCCTGGATGGTTTGGTGGCACATGAGAACAGACCATGTCATGGCCAAGTGGAAACGTCACTTGGTATTGGCTCTACGTCTGATCATTACCTTGCTCATTCTTCTGGGACTGGCTGGGCTACAGTGGCTACGCCCGATGGAAGGAATGAATGTGGTATACCTTCTCGATCGATCTGAAAGTCTCTCTGCAGATCAAAAACAGGGGGCGTTGTCCTATGTTCAGAGGACCCTTCCCAAAATGAAACCGGGGGACCATGCAGGCGTGGTTGTTTTTGGAGAAGAGGCGGCTCTGGAACTTCGCGTCTTACCACAAAATGCCCTACCTCAGATTCAATCGGTATTGAACACCTCCAGAACCGACCTGGAGGCTGCGATACGACTGGGTACGGCTGCTTTTCCCGAGTCAGGACAAAAACGCATTATCCTCCTTTCCGACGGGAATGAAAATTTGGGCGACGGCCTGGCTGCCCTGCGATCGGCACTTCCCATGGATGTCAGCATGGATGTCTACCCGATGGGATCCACGGCTGGTGGCGATCTTTCCATTCAGCGAATCGAGCTTCCCTCCTCTGTCAAAGAGGCAACCCAATTTGAGGTTCAGGTGTTTGCGCAATCCGATGAGGCCCAATCCGCAACACTGAGATTGTTCATCAATGATGAACTGGCAGGAGAGGACAGTGTCCATCTGGAGGAAGGCAAAAACCTTTTTACCTTGAATCAAGATCTTCCAACGGCTGGTTTTTACACTTACGAAGTTCAACTCGTCGCTCAGCAAGATGCAGTGGCTCAGAACAATCGAGCCATGGGCTTTGTCACCGTTCAAGGCAACCCAAGGGTGTTGCTTCTTTCCGGGGCACCGGAAGCTGATCAATCACTCATTCAGGCGTTGAGGTCCGCACGACTGGAAATCCTCACTCAGCGATCGAACGGTTTACCAGAACAATTACCCGAATTGCAAAGTTACGACACCATCATTCTCAGCAATGTAGCAGCAGGTGACATGAGTCACGAACAATTGCGATTGCTTCAAAGTGCCATTCGCGATTTCGGAGTTGGACTGATCTGCATCGGAGGAGATCAATCCTTTGCTGCCGGAGGTTATCGAGGCACCCCACTGGAGGAATCCTTGCCTGTCGACATGGAGCTCACAAGCCAGAAAGTGCTACCCAATGGTGCCTTGGTGATGGTGATGCACGGAATGGAATTCAACAATGGCAACCAGATTGCGCGTCAGGTT
>Ga0181587_10000977_pt1 | contig 23733 bp, 23 predicted proteins | sample 071ome_27_FD_132463 | JGI IMG/M metagenome (GOLD analysis project Ga0181587, IMG submission 132463) | Coastal salt marsh microbial communities from the Groves Creek Marsh, Skidaway Island, Georgia - 071409AT metaG (megahit assembly) | ecosystem: Environmental > Aquatic > Marine > Intertidal... | reverse complement strand
GCGGGACGCGCTCGCTCCGTGCAGTATGTCGACACGGAGAGCGGGCAAGAGCACAGCGTCACGGGAGGGCAAATCGTCGTAGCGGCGGGCGCTATCCAAAGCCCGGCGCTTCTCCTGCGATCGGGCTTAGAACATCCCATGCTAGGACGGAACCTCATGCGCCACTGCAACGCAGTGTGCAGCTACGTCTTCCCCTTTCGCACAAACCCCGAGCAGGTTTTTCACAAGCAGCTTTGCTTTGGCGATTTTTACGAAGATCTACGCGCCGAGCTGGGCACGGCAGTCGGCGTCATTCAGGACATTTACACGCCAGCCCCAGAAGTCATACGACACCATGCGCCCCCCGGAGGTCGCTGGGTAGCCGGCCTCTTCGCTCCCTTTATGCAGAACCTATTGTGCATTGCCGAAGACGAGCCGCAAATGCAAAACAGAGTGCGCTTAGGCCAGAGCAAAGACGCATGGGGCCTGCCGTCTATCCAAGTGGAGCACGCCTACAGCTCCGCGGATGTGCGCCGCCGCACCTACCTGCTGCGACGCGCACGCCGCGTGCTGCGCAAAGCGGGCGGACTGGCTTCCTACACCTATCCCATCGACTCCTTCTCACATGCTGTAGGCACCCTACGCAGCGCAGACAGCCCAGAAAAAGGCGTCTTAAACCCCGACGGTCGCGTCTGGGACGTGGACAATCTCTTTGTCGTGGACGGCTCGTTTATGCCCACCTCTGGAGGGGTTAATCCCAGCCTAACCATTTCCGCCAACGCCCTGCGGATTGCCGAACGGATGATGAAGGGATAAAGCAGTTTACATGGTAAACACTTCTTCCAAAAAAATCTGCATCGTCGGCTGCGGTGCCATCGCCCGAGTCCACGCCAAGCATCTGCGCGAAAAGGCCCAGCTCCACTTTGTTAGCCGCCGTCTCGAAAGCGCCGAGGCGCTCTGCTCGGAGTTTGGCGGCACAATCGTCTACGACCACTATGAGCAGGCTCTGCAGGCAGACATCGACGGCGTCGTCATCTGCACCCCTCCCGAACATCACGCAGAGCAGACCATCGCTGCCCTGCAGCACGCAAAGGGCGTGCTCGTAGAAAAGCCCTTATGCGCAGACGAAGACGCACTTGCTCACCTAGCACAGGCCGCTGCGACCCATCCGAACGTGCCCTTTCTCGTTGCGGAAAACTACTACTACAAGCCCTCTCTGAAACGGCTGCGGTGGATGCTTGAGCAGGGGTTTATTGGGGCCCTCAAATCCATCCGCGTGCGCAAGTGCTCTATGCAAGCAGCCGTCGGCTGGAAGAGCGGCTACGGAGCACTACTTGAAGGCGGCATACACTTTATCGCCCTCATATCGGCACTCGTCGACCGCGCGCCTATCAGCGTCAGCGCACAGTTCCCCAACCGAATAGACAGAGAGGCAGAGCGCCACTCGCAGGTGCACCTAGACTACGGCAGCGGACTGAACGCGAGCTTGCACTATGCGTGGAACGTCCCCAGTCTAACCAAGGGCGTGTTTCAGCATTCTCACATCGAGGGAGAGGCAGGACGCATCCTGTTCGAGAGCAATGGACTCTACATTCGCCTATCTTCGCCCGAGCGCAGCGGACTCTTTTTTCCCGGCCTGCGCGACCTGATGGGCTACGACGCACAGGCGCGCGATTTTATCGCCTGTCTGACCGACCCCACGCGCATGCCACGCTCCGGATTTGCACAGGCCCAACGCGATTTAAATATTGTATTTCAAGCTTATAGAGGAACCTAGGAGAAACGGTCATGAGTGAAGCAGAAAAAATAATTTACTCCATGCGGAACGTCAGCAAACACTACAACCGCAAAAAAATCATAGAAGACATCTCGCTGTCCTACTTTTACGGCGCCAAGATTGGCGTGCTCGGTTTAAACGGCTCGGGTAAGAGCACGCTGCTGCGCATTATGGCCGGCGTCGACGGCGAGTTTGAGGGAAACGCCGATCTGTCTCCGGGCTATACGGTCGGCTATATGGAGCAAGAGCCGCAGCTAGAAGATGGCAAGACGGTGCGCGAAATCGTTGAGCAAGGCGTGCAGGACACCGTAGATCTCGTGCGAGAATACGAAGAAATCAACAATAAATTTGCCGAACCGATGGACGACGACGCAATGAACGCGCTGATTGAGCGCCAGTCGGCCGTAGCAGAAAAGCTGGATGCGACTGGCGCCTGGGACCTAGACAGCCGCCTGCAGATGGCCATGGACGCGCTGCGCTGTCCCCCAGAAGATCAGGTCGTAGACAATCTTTCGGGCGGTGAAAAACGGCGCGTGGCTCTGTGCCGACTCCTCTTGAGCAAACCGGATATTCTCTTGCTCGACGAACCGACTAACCATCTCGACGCGGAAACGGTGGCTTGGTTAGAGGGTCACCTACAGCAGTATCAGGGGACCGTTATCGCCGTCACTCACGATCGCTACTTTCTCGACAACGTGGCCGGTTGGATCCTGGAATTGGATCAGGGACGCGGCATTCCCTGGAAAGGCAACTACTCCTCCTGGTTGGAACAGAAGCAGGATCGCCTGCGCCAGGAGGAAAAGAGTGAGAGCGACCGTCAGAAAACGCTGCAGCGCGAACTGGAGTGGGTCCGCATGACCCCGCGGGCCAAGCAGCAAAAAAACAAGGCGCGCCTGCGCGCCTACGAAGAGTTGCTCAACCAAGATCGCGTGGAGCGCAACGAAGAGCTGCAGATTTATATTCCACCGGGACCGCGCTTAGGCGACGTCGTCGTAGAAGCCGATGGACTGAGCAAAACCTACGGCGACCGCATTATTTTCGAGGATATGTCCTTTCAGATGCCACCGGGCGGCATCGTGGGTATTATTGGACCCAACGGCGCTGGTAAAACGACGCTGTTTCGCCTCATCACCGGACAGGAGCAGCCCGATGAGGGCGGGCTCAAGCTGGGTGAGACTGCTCAACTGGCCTACGTGGATCAGACGCGCGAGACGCTCGATCCGAACAAGACCGTTTGGGAGGAAATATCCGGCGGGGAAGAAGAAATTGAGCTCGGCGAGCGCACCGTCAACTCTAGGGCCTACGTGGGGCGCTTCAACTTTGGCGGCTCCGATCAGCAGCAGAAAGTAGGAGAGCTTTCCGGCGGGCAGCGCAATCGCGTCAACATCGCCAAAATGCTCAAAGAGGGCGCCAACGTCATCCTGCTTGACGAACCGACCAACGACCTCGACGTCAACACGCTGCGCGCGCTGGAAGAGGGGTTGGAAAACTTTGCGGGCTGCGCGCTCGTCATTAGCCACGATCGCTGGTTCCTCGACCGCCTTGCCACCCACATTCTCGCCTTTGAAGGTGACAGCCAGGTCTACTGGTTTGAGGGAAACTACTCCGAATACGAGGAGAATCGCCGTCAGCGGCTCGGCGTCGATGCCGAGATTCCCAAGCGGGTGCACTATCGCCAGTTGACGCGCGACTAAGCACCGACAGTTCCTCGAATTTGCCAACGGCAAAGCCGTCCAAGCGGGCGCATCGTATGCAATCGTGCCAGTGTCCACAACGCACTGGCACGATTGCTCGGGCGCGCGGAATTCCTATATTCTGGTCACGTCTCCATACCCCCATGCTCGGATAGTTCATGTCCACTTTTCCAACCAATACGACCGTGCCCAATGCGGTAATCGATCGCCTGCAGCGGCCGCTGCGCAGCCTGCGCGTATCCGTTATTGATCGCTGCGATCTGCGCTGTCGTTACTGCATGCCCGAAGAGCACTATACTTGGCTGCCCAAAGACGATCTGCTCGGCGCAGACGAGATAGGGCAGGCCGTGTCTGCCTTTGCCGAGTTGGGCGTTGACCGCGTGCGCATAACGGGCGGCGAACCGCTGCTGCGCGCCCGGCTGGAAGAGATTGTCGAACGCATTGCGCACATTTCGAGCATTTCCGACCTAGCGATGACGACCAACGGCATGCAGCTGGCTCAGCGCGCCGCCGATCTGCGCCGTGCCGGCCTTCGCCGCGTTACGATTAGCCTCGACTCACTAGATAGAGCGCGCTTGCAGCATCTGACCCGCCGCGATGCCCTCGACAGCGTGCTGCGAGGAATCGACGCGGCCGCCGCCTCATTCGAAACCGTCAAAATCAATACGGTCGTCATGCGCGGCTTTAACGACGACGAGCTGGTCGACCTCATCGAATACGGCAAGGGCCTAGGTGCAGAGATTCGCTTTATCGAGTATATGGACGTCGGCGGAGCCACCAACTGGTCGCAGGATCAGGTTGTTGACCGGCGCGAAATCCTCACGCGGCTCGAAGAGCACTACGGACCCATCGCGACCGATGGCGCACAGGGCGCGGCGCCTGCCGCGCGCTTTCGGCTACAAGATGGAACGCGGTTTGGCATCATCGCTTCAGTTAGCCAACCCTTTTGCGGCGCCTGTGATCGCAGTCGCCTCACGGCCGACGGTCTCTGGTATCTCTGCCTGTACGCCGGCCAAGGACACGATCTGCGCACGCAGTTGCGCGCGGGCGTTGATCGGCAAATACTGGTCGATTATATCCGTTCTACGTGGGAAGAACGCAGCGATCGCGGCGCTGAGGTTCGCCTGGAAACACCTGCTCGCAGCGCGCTCTTCCAAATTGACGATTTGCGCGAAGACCCCCATCGAGAAATGCATACGCGCGGCGGCTAGGTCGCGCACTTGTTCCATACGTGCGATACCCAACGTAGACACCTGCCGCGGCAGTCGCCCCCATCCCGTATAGGTTTACTGGCCCTATGGACTACTTTCGCGCCAAGCGATTCCTAGATACGCTTCCCGACTGGGAAACGGGCACGCCTCCAAGCGGCCCGCTTGCGGATTATCTTCCGCGCATGCGCGCGCTGCTAGCCCGCCTCGACCATCCACAGCGCGCCTTTCACACGCTGATTGTCGGTGGTACCAACGGCAAAGGTACCGTATCGAGCCTAGTCGCGTCGCTAGCCCAGCACGCCGGGCGTCGCGTTGGGCTCTATACTTCGCCCCATCTACACACCCAGCGCGAACGCATCCGCATCGACGGAGAAATTATAGACAAAGACGAGTGGGCCGAAGCCGTCTCCACGCTATACGACGCCACGCGCGACTTTGAGCGCGAAGGGCTTGGTCCCTTTAGCAAATTCGAGGCACTAACTGCGCTTGCAGCACATTTCTTTGCCGAGTCGCAGGTCGAGTGGGCCATCTTTGAAGTTGGACTGGGTGGCCGCTACGACGCGACCAATGCCTGGGATAGCCGCGCGGCTATCTTAACGAGGGTCGGCTTAGATCACGTTGGCATATTGGGTCATACGATAGAAGAAATCGCCGCCGACAAAGTGCACATAGCGCGCAGCGGATGCCCCCTCTTCACGACGGCGTCTCAGGCACCCGAAGTGACCAAACTGCTGCAGCGCACGTGCAGCGATCGAGCGATCGAGCTGCACACGGCACCCGCTCTTGCGCAAGGTGCGCGAACGGCACACTATGGCGAAAACGCCGGTTTAGCGCTTGCGGCGGCGCGCCATTTGGGCCTGGCCCCTGAGCCACCTGCTGACGAGCACCTGGTGGCCGGACACGTTTGGCCCGGCCGATTCGAAGAGGCCAGCGCAGATCCACTCGTCATACTCGATGGCGCCCACAACCCACAGGCGGCACAGGCGCTGGCCGGCAGCCTCGGTGCGCGGCGCGACCGCTGGACGCTGATCGTCGGGGTCGGTGCGGGACACGACGCGCAGGGTCTCATAGAAGCACTAGCTCCTGTGGCGGAGCGAATCATTCTCACCGCGTCCGATCATCCCAAGGCCGTGCCGGCCAGCGAACTGACGCAGTTTGTGCCAGAGACCATCGCAGCCGAGGTCGTGCCGTCGTTTTCAGCCGCCCTGCAACGCGGGCAGGCCTGCGCGGTAGCAGGGAGCGCACTCTGCGTTGCAGGCTCCCTGTTTTTGGTTGCCCGCGCGCGCGAGTTTTTCAATCTGCCCTGCGAACGGGACAGCATAACCGAAGACATGGCCTTAGAGAATTTACAGTGCTTAGAAATAGCCTGCGATGAACTGGGGCTACCGCATCAGCCCTTCAGCGATGAGGGATCGCTCATCCGCATCGAGCACCGCGCACGCCCGTTCTACTTCTGGCGCAACAAACATCCCTTCAACGATTATATGGGCGCGCGCATCGCCGAAGACAAGGCGTTCCAGCACGAAATCTTTGCACGGCTAGGCCTGCCCGTACCCCACACGCTGCAGGTATTTAACCCACTGGCCGATCCGCGCTTTGATCGCTACAAAACGCACCGCACCATAGACGAAATGGTCGCCGACATCGAGCGACAGTTCGCGTTTCCCGTCGTGGTGAAGAAATATCGCAGCTCGCTCGCCCAGGGCGTCTTTCTCGCTCATCAACCCTCGGCGCTGGCCCAACGCCTGCAGTCGCTCTTCCAAAACAGCGCCTATTCCGACAATATCGTGCTTATTCAAACCTATGTTTCCGGCCCTGAATATCGCGTCGTAGCCACGCAGGATCAGCTGCTCTTGGCCTACGGGAAAGAGGGCGAGACGGCGGGGCAGCAGGACCTCAATCCGCTGCATCAGGAAGACGGGCGCGCCGTGCGCGTAGCCGAAGGAGCGCTGCTCGATTCCATGCGTTCACTCGTAGCGCAGATTGCACCGGCCGTCGAATTGGGTTTTTATGCAGTGGACCTCATAGACAGCAGCGAGGGCCTGCGCATACTGGAACTCAACCCCAATCCCTTTTGCTACTTTTACAACCGAGACAACGGGCGCGAGGATTTTTCCGCTATTTATCGACAGCTCTTAGAAAAGTACGTCCTGTAAATCCGCTGCGACCGATCCCGATCGACCGTCCTCTACAGTCGAGCAGCCACGCCTAAACCCCGTTTAAAAGGCACGGTGCCCCATGAACCATCGACATCTCTTTCTCGACCTACGCGACATAACGAGTATGGAGCACGTGCACAGGCGCGTACATACGCCGCGGCGCCATCCAGAAAACCCGATTCTCCAGGGAGAAAACGACTGGGAACGATTCGCGTCGCTCTATGGGACCGTGCTGCGCGACCCGCAGGACGGGACGTTTAAGATGTGGTACCTAACCGGCCCGCAGAAAGACGGTTTTGTGCAAATCCGCGGCAGGCGCGCACTGGGCAACTGCACGCTGCTGGGCTATGCCGAATCGCACGACGGCGTGCGCTGGCACAAACCGGTGCTCAATCAGGTGGACGTAGCCGGATCCACGGCCAACAACCTGATCGACGTTGGACGCAGCAACTGCGAAGGGTTTGCCGTGCTCTACGACCAACGCGACCCCGATCCGCAGCGCCGCTATAAGGGTTTTTACTGGGAGCACGGCGGCACGGACACCTTTGTCGAACACGAGGGTAGGCTGATATGGGGACAGGGCGAGGGCGACGGCATGTGGATGTCATTTTCACCCGATGGAATTCACTGGCATAACTGCGCAGAGAATCCCGTAATTCCCCTGGGCAGCGATACGACCCAATCGCTTTTATGGGACGAGACGATCGCATCCTACGTCGCCTTTGGACGCATGGGAGCAAATGGACGCCGCGTCGCGCGCGCCACCAGCCGCGACGCCGTGCACTTTGACAAACCGACCATGGTATTTGACGCGGATCAATGGGACGAAGAGGGCACGCAGTTTTACGGCATGCCGCTAAGCATGTATGAGGGCATGTATCTCGGCATGGTTTGGGTATATCGAGAAGGCGTCGACGGCCGCATCGACACGTCGCTGGCATGCAGCCGCGACGGTATTGAATGGCAGCGCGTGGGCGATAGGGAAACGTTTCTCGGCCTAGGCGAGCGGGGATCTTGGGAAGATGGCATGGTGCGCATCAGCCAACACTTCGTCGTCGTAGACGACGAAATCTATCTCTACTACGGCGGCGTAGAAGGTCCGCATACGGGACGCAAGTTTGCACAGGTCAAGCGCACGCACGCATCTGCCATCGGACTGGCGACCCTGCGCAGAGACGGATTTGTTTCGCTGGAAGCCAACGACCAACCGGGCGCAATGCTGACCAAACCGATGGTCGTTACGGGCGACCACCTGCACGTCAACGCGGCGAGCCACGGACATCTCATAGCTGAGGTTACCGATGATACAGGAGCTGCGCTGCCCGGCTACACCTCCCTACCCATGGTGAAAGACCGCACCGACGCAGCGCTGCGTTTCGACCGTCCGCTCGCGGCGCTACAGGGTCATACGGTCCGCCTGCGCTTTCACTTAAAACGGGCAAACCTCTTTTCGTACTGGTTTACGTAGGCTCCGCTTATAGAATGCCGTATTGGTCAAACACTTCGCGGGGGGAGCGGCCGGCGGCCAATTCGTCGCGCACCGTATTCTCGCCCTCTAACTTTTCTTGTGCCTTTTTGAATACTTCGTCTTTTATCGAGGCGGGAATGACGGCGACGCCGTCTACGTCAGCCAGCACAAAGTCGCCCGGATGCACCTGCACACCGCCGCAGAGGATGGGCTCGTTGACCGATTCGGGAACGATGCGACCCGCAGAATCCAGCGGCGAATAGCCTTTGCTAAAGCAGTTGAATCCCATCTCGTTCATCTGGCGAACGTCGCGCACGAGTCCGTCGGTAATTACAGATTCGACGCCGTGTGCCTTAGCCGCGGTCGAAAGCAGTTCGCCCCACAGACCCGACTTACACTCACCGTTGGTCGCCACGATAAACACATCGCCCCGCTGGGCCACTTCGTAAGCGGCAAAGATCTGACCGTAGGGGTCGTCGTGCTCCTGATGGTTTTCATAGGCATCTAGCGTTACGGCCGTGCCGGCTATCCAGGCGTCGGCATGGCTGGGGCGTATATCGTAACTCATCGCCTGGTCTCGATGACCGAGTTGATCCATAATATCACAGACCAAAGCGGTGTAAATAGGTTTCCACTCCTCGTGCATGATAGGCTCCTAGCAATATGGCATAGATGGGGCGTGCGCTGATCAGGCGTGCACGCGCGGCATCATTAGCCGGCGGTTGCGCGTAAGCGGTAGACCCGCAAACGCACAGCGATTGTTCCACTGATCGACGGCCTCTGCCGTCTTGTACTCGTTTATGATCGCATGCCGAGCGCGCGCCGTATAGTTGTGACCTGCCCGGTGCACAACAAGCACGTGAATAATCAACACATCGCCCGGTTCGGCACGCACGACAACGCGCTCTCCTTCGGGAATATCCGCATCGGGGATCGTATGCCGACCCTCTTCCGTTGGCCATTCGCCCCGCAGGTGACTTCCGGGCAGCGCTTCGGTGGCCCCAGCTTCAAAGTCCGTCGGATCGAGATAGGTGATAGCCGCAGCCAGTTCCGGAAGCGAGTGACGCTCGTAGGGCCAATCCTGATGCCATCCCTGTTCACAGGTGAAGCCTGGGGGCTTGTTGCGCACTTTCCCATTGTGAAAGTCGATATTTGGACCCAATAGGTCGCACATAGCCGACACGATACGCGGCTCGGTAAATTGGTCAAACCAATAGTCATTGGCCAAGGGCTGATCCATCATACCCACGACATTTTTCGGATTGTAGGGGTCGGGGCGGTAGCCTTCGGGACTGTCCATAAAGGCATAGCTCATGTTCTTGGGGCGACCTTCTATATCCGTCACCAACGCACCGAACTGACGGCGCATCTCCTCCATCTCTTCGGCGCTGTAAAATCCGCGCAGGTGCAAAAAGCCGTCCGCGTCAAAGGATGCCTTCTGTTCACTCGTCAGTAGAAGCCGTTCTTCAGACATATCAATCCCTTTTTGAGGAGGGCAAAAAGAGGGCCAGAAGACCCGTAAAAATCGGCAATAGCGCGAGGTATTTGAGCGTTTCTGCTACGCCTATCCCGTCGGCGACGCCGCCTATTACAGGCAAGCTCGTGCTGGCCAGTCCCCAACTCAAACCGAGCGGCAAGCTGGAGGCGAGCCCTGAATTTTCCGGTGCCAGTTCCTGAGCCAGAGCGACCATGATCGAATTGGAAGCCAGCAGCAGCCCCCCTCCGACGGCCAGGAGCACGTAGCCCATCAGCACGTCTTCCGTTGAAACAAACGCATAGAGCGGAGGCGCAGAGAGCAAGAGGGAAACGCAGACGATCCCCTTGGGCGAAAGGCGATCGGCCATGTAGCCAGCAATCAGGGCACCGACGACGCCCGCTATATTATACACCCCCAAAGCGACGCCCCCCATTACCAAGTTGAGCCCGCGCTCCTCTCCAAGCAGCGAAAGAAACGTGCCGAATCCCAGTCCCGTAACCGAGCGCAGGACCACGATGAGCGTGATGAGTGCCAAGGGACCGGCATCCCGACCCAGCAGACGCCAGTTGGACGCCGTGCCGCCTTCCTTCACCTGCGGATTGTCAAGCGGCACAAATTTGATGAGCAATACGGCAAATAGCAGGCCTGGGATAGACACCAAAGGGAGCGCGTGCAAACCGATTCTTTCGGCATAGAGCGGCAGCCACAGGGGCGACAAACCCAGTCCCATCGTGCCGCCAAAAATAAAGAGCGCCAAGCCAAAAGATCGCCGTTCGCCGCTCAGCTCTCCCGCCAGCGAAAACACCTGCGGATGAAAGGCGGCTACGCCGATTCCACCAAGCGCCAGCGAGACGACCAGCAGCGCATAGTTGGGCGCAACGCCCATCAGCGGCGAAAAGATGGCGCACAGCAGGAGGCCCGCAATCACCAAATAGCGGCGCCCCATGCGATCGGCCCAAAGTCCCATGAGTGGCTGACTGATATTGCAAATGGAGACAATGGTACCAAGGAAACCCGTCTGCGCCAGACTGAGGCCTAAGTTGGCCTTGAGCAGGGGCAGCACGGGCTGCAGCAGCGAGGCATAGCTATCGACGCAAAAATGAGACAGCGATACCAGTAATAGACGAAGTTTTTGCATGATGGCGAGCCAACTCGGGCGCTATAGGATGTGCCGTGCGTTACTTGGGAAACGAATTCTATTCTAAGCCGCGCTCGGCCTGTTGTCCAGATACGCGCACAGGCGCCACGCACCCAGCGTTCCGCCAGCCGCCAGCAACGCGCCTAGGGCAAAGGGCGATGCAGGATGTAGATCAACTAGATATCCACCGATGAGACTTCCGCTGACCATTGAAGTGCTCCAAGCCATATGCCCCAGTCCCACCACGCGGTTTTTCTCGTCGGCAGCGGCCACGTCGTTAATCAGCTTGGGAACCAACGTAGAGACGGCCCACGCCGTGCCGGTAAGAGCCGTTCCACAGACAAAGAGCCCCGTTAGCGAATCGTGAAAAAAGGCCATACCCACCGCGCTCAGACAGATACCCGCCGCGGAGATCAGCAGCGGCTTCTCGTGTCCCAGTCGGTCGTTTAAGACGCCCGCTCCCAGCTGACACGCCGCGGCAACGACGAGCGAGACCGCGGCAAAGTAGGCGGCCATAGACTCGCTCTGGGCTACGCGATAGATCAGCAGCGGCATCGCCAGCGTTGCCATGCCCCAGAACGTAGTAATCGTCAGGCGCAGGCTGAGCAAAAGCCAGATCTCTCCGCGCGCCAGGAGCGGCTTGTAGGCCGCCCACAGCGACTCGCTCTCGGCCATCTTAGCACGCTCAACCGGCGTCCTATCTCCTGGTAGAAATAGTCCGGCCAGCGCAATGACGCCTAGCATCCCCACGCTCATTACAACGCCGATCTGAGCAAATGACCAATCCGTTTTAATCAGCCCCGTGCACAGGCTCCCCAGCGAGTTGCCCAGCGTGTTGCTCAGAAAATAGAGCGCTCCTCCCAGACCCAAATGCGTGGGCTTGACCGCGCGAATGAGTATGCTCTGCCCCGCCGTGGACCAAGGACCGCTAGCCGCACCCATCATAAAGAGCAGCAGAGACAGACCCACCGGATCTCCCGTGCGAAATACGAGCCCCGTCAGCGCAGACCCGGCCAGGCCGATAATCAGCGTCATCTTTAGACCAAAGCGATCGCAGAATCGGCCCGCAACAACGGCAAAAATACCGCCGAGCAACAGCATTAACCCTCGCAGATACCCCGTAAACCACGGAGGTCGGGCAAGATCTGCCTCTATATATACCGGGAAGAGTGCGGAAAACGGCGACGACAGAAAGCTGTTGAGAAAGTAAACGAGGCAGAGGACCACAAAGGTGCGGCTAAGCAGGCCGCTAGCGTCCTCTACCTCGTTTTGTCTATTGTCCAAACGGCGCTATTTCTTGCTCGCAGCAACGCCGTTTTTCAACACGCCAATCTGGGAGATCTCCACCTGCACTCGATCACCGGGCTTCATAAACGTGCCCGTGGTCGCTCCCACGCCAGAGATCGTGCCCGTGCTGATCAGATCGCCGGGCTCGAGCGTGATAATGGCCGAGATATATTCGACGATCTTGTCCACCGGATACAGCATCTGTCCCGTGTTGTTGTGCTGCTTGCGCTCGCCGTTGATATAGGTGCTAATATCGAGCACCTGCGGGTCGGGAATATCATCGCGCGTAACCAGCCACGGCCCCTGCGGGGCAAAGGTGTCCAGCCACTTGCCGTTGAGCCAGTCAAACCACTCGTCGCGCGGGCGGCTGTCGGTGCGCTTTTTGATCCGCAAATCGCGCTCGGACACGTCGTTCATCACCGTATAGCCAGCGACGTATTTGAGCGCGTCCTTTGCCTTGACTCCCTTGCACTTGCGCCCAATAACGACGGCTAGTTCACCTTCCCAGTCGATCGAGTTAGCCACGGGTGGAATGAGGATCTTATCGCCGGGACCAATAACCGTCGTGGTCGGCGGCTTCATAAATACGCGCGGCGTCTCCTTGTCCTGAATCGCCAGCTTAGCGCTTCCGCCCTCCTCAATGTGATCCTGGTAGTTTCCGGCTAGGCAGAAGACCTTGCGCGGATTGGGCACGGGCGCGCGGAGCCGAACGCGAGACAGGGCAAACGACGTCTTGCCGTCGGGTTTACCGAGTTTGGCCTCGGCCGCCTTGGCCGCTTTTTTTGCGGCACTTAGGCCCTTATTACCCGCCTCTAACAGGCTGAGCATATCGCCAAAGAAGGCGTGCGCTTTGCGCTTTTCACGGCGCGCGAGGGTCTGTTCGGCCCGCGCGAGATCAATGGCGACGGAATCATCGGCGACGATCGCGCCCAAGCGCTGTTGACCGCCGGCGCTAAATGTGGCCAGTTTCATACTGTATCCTCCCTGTGTCTGCTCGTATATTTAGAAGTGCTGAATAACCGCTGTATTTGAATCGAACGGAGTACACATGCCTGACGCGTATTTTGTCCACGAAACGGCCCAAGTCGATCCACCCGTAGACATCGGCGAACAGACGTCCATATGGCATTTTTGCCACATCATGCCCGGCGCGCGCATCGGAAAGGACTGCAATATCGGGCAAAACGTATACGTAGATCGCGACGTGCAGATTGGCAACGGCTGCAAAATACAGAACAACGTCTCCGTCTACAAGGGCGTCACCCTGGAGGACGACGTGTTCTGCGGCCCCTCTATGGTATTCACCAACGTCATCAATCCGCGCGCTTTTATCGAGCGCAAAAGCGAGTTTCGCCAGACGCGCGTCCGGCGCGGCGCAACGCTGGGAGCCAACTGCACCATCGTCTGTGGCTGGAACGTGGGCGAGTACGCCATGATAGGTGCCGGAGCCGTCGTCACCGACGACGTCCCGGCCCACGGACTGGTCGTCGGCGTGCCGGGACGTCGAATCGGCTGGGTCTGTCGCTGCGGCGTCCGCCTACCCGACGCACTCGGAGACGCGGCCTGTCCGTCGTGCGATACGCGTTACCGCATAGAAGACGAACGCGTAACGGCGATATAAGCTAGCCGCCGCTAGTCGGTGGGATACGAAAGCGGAAACGTCGGGGGCGGATCTTGCTTGCCCTCGCGCTCTTTGATTTCCAACGCATGGTATTCCTCGATAAAACCCGCTAGCTTCTTGCTGGCCTCTTCAAACGCCAGGCGACCCTTTTCTGCCGTGGCCTTTTCCGCTTCTCCCATGACGCCGCTCTTTGAATACTGGCTGGTCCACTCAACGATGTTCATCGGACCCGAGGAAAAGAGATCGGTCCACATGTATTTTGAACCCAATTTATTGGTGCGTGCAATCTCGCTCTCTATCTTGTCCTTGCGCACGCTCTCGGGCGAGAGGTAGAGCAGCATCGACGTCTCGAGTTCTCCGGCGTGTGCGCAGCCGCCGGGAAAGACGCTCTCACGCCATCCCTTCATAAACTCGGGATCGACCTGCAGCATCTGCCACCAAGAGCAGTAGGCGCAGCTGGCATCCGTCTCGACGATCGTGCGACGCGACACCATATCCACCAAATTGTGGTTGGAGCCGTGTCCGTTGACGATGATCATTTTTTTGAACCCGTGATAGGCCAAACTCTTGGTAATATCCAGCACGTACTGCACAAAGTGCTCGTGGTGAATATTGAGCGAGCCTGGAAAATCCATCACGTGATGCACGTAGCCGTAGCTCACGGGCGGCAGCACCAAACTCAGTTCGGGCCTGAGGCGTGCGGCTTCTTCGGCAACGGCCGTCGCACACAGATGATCAACCTTGAGCGGCAGGTGATGCCCGTGCTGCTCGACGGAGCCGGTGGGAATAATGGGGATCTTACCCATGGCAACCGCTTCGTTGACTTCGGGCCACGTTAATTCGTCAAAGCGATAGATATCTCGTACTGAGGACATCGCATGCCTCCCTGTGTGAAGTGTGTGAGATCGTCGATCCGGAGCCGATCTAATCGACGCGATAGCGCGCAGCCACGCGCTCGTCTAGTTCGATACCCAAGCCCGGAGCATCACCTAGGTGCAACAGACCGTCGCGAAACTGCATATCGTGCCGAACTAGGTGCTGCGCCAGCGGCGAAGGCGCGCGCGTATACTCGGTTAGCGGCCGGTCAAGCGCAGCAGCCCACTGGGCCGACGCGGCCAGCAGTACGCCCGTCCCAAACGCATGCGGCACCGGACGCGTCGCTCCTTCGGCTCGACAGAAAGAAGCCAGATGCTGCCCCTGAGTAATGCCGCCAATCCGCCCTAGATCCGGCTGGACCACATCGATGCGCGCCCCCCGAACGAGCGGCGCGTACTCTTCCTGCAGCGCGAGCACTTCACCCGTGGCAATCGGCACCGGCGAATCGGCGCACAGGCGGGTAAAACCCTCGTTATCATAGGGGGGCAGCGGCTCTTCGAGCCAAGATATATTGTGTGGTGCAAAAAGCTCCGCGCGCCCCAGAGCGGTCTCCGCATCCCAGGCCCGTCCGGCGTCCACCATGAGTTCAACTTCGGCCCCCAGCGCCTGCCGCGCAGCCGCGACTAGCTCTGCGTCGAGCGCAGCATCCGGGCCCATCGGAGCCCAACCGTACTTAACGGCTCGGTAGCCTTGAGCTAGGAACGCCTCGGCCGAAGCGGCCACGTCCTCGGGGCGTTCGGGCCAGAGAACGCTGGCATAGGCCGGCACCGCGCCAACGGCAGAGTCGCTTAAGAGCTGTCGCACCGGCTTGCCCGCAGCTTTGCCTTTAATATCCCACAGCGCCATATCGACGCCGCTCATAGCGTGGCGAGACACGCCGCCCGGTCCGTACCAGTACGTGCCCTCAAACATCGCCTGAAACACAGCTTCCGTATCGAGGGGATCCATTCCCTCTACGATGTGAGCAAGCCCGTGGCGAAAAGGCGCTGACTGGGGTGCCTCTACAACGGCGCGAGCCACGTAGGAACCAGAAACGACCTCGCCCAAGCCGCTGATGCCCGCGTCGGTTTGGACGCGGACGAGCAAACAGTCCTGGGTGCCATCGGCCACTTCTTTAACAACGGGCAGACGATAGTGAAGCGCCCGTACGCGCGTAATCTTCATATCTATTCTCAGGGTAGTCCGAGGATCTTATGTATGCGGTTGGAAAGGCGCCAACGAGGATGTCGACTCAGAACGTCCAATGCCTTTTGCACGAACTGCGGCTCGGACGACTCCGGCTGTAGGTAGACGTACTCGGCGAGCTCTTCCTCGACGCGGTCTTCCCGAAAGGACTTGCCCACCACGTACTTGAGCTCGCTGATGCGCTCAAAGCCTTGCACGACGGGATAGCGCTTGGGCGAAACGGTCCAGTGGTCAACCAGCTCAAACAGCCGCTCGTCCGGTGCAATCACGCCGTTGGTCTCTATGTGGAGCTTGTAGTTGGCCCATTTGAGATGCCCGGCCAGCGGCACCAGATTCTGCCCCAGCGGTTCGCCGCCGGTAAAGCAAACCCACTCGGCGGGATGTCTGGCTACCTCGGCTGCGATCTCACCGATATTCATCTCGCGGTAGCTATCGAAGTCGGTATCGCAGAAATGGCAGCGCAGGTTGCATTTGGACAGGCGGACAAAGGTCGTAGGTTGGCCGACGCGCACGCCTTCTCCCTCAATCGAGTAGAAGATCTCGTTTATCTGCAGCAGCTGGCCGTCGTCGCGCCAAACGGGTCGGTGGGATCGGCGCGTCTCATCTGGATTTTCTCGGTCTGTAGTATCTGATTCGCTCATGTCGCTAAAGATCGCGTTCGCCACAGGCAAGTCAAGCAACTACCACGCAATGTCCACCTCGTATTCGAGCGGATCGCACACGCCGTTGTCTCGGAAAGCGGCAATCCGCTCTGCGCAGGCGTCGCAGCGACCGCAGGCCGGACGTCGACCTTCGTAGCAGGTATGCGTCTTTTCGTAGGGCACGCCTAGCCCAATGCCCTCTTTCACGACGTCGACTTTCCACCACTCGACAAAGGGCGTATGCAGGCGAAACTCGGTCTCGCGGGTAGCCCCCAATCCCAGGCTCTCTTCAAGGCTATCGTAAAACGGTCGCCGGCAGTCGCGATACGCAGTAAAATCATCTCGAACCGGCGCTAGATACAGCTCGCTCATGCCCTGCGTTTCCGCATAGGCAGCAGCCAGCGTGACAAAGAGCATATTGCGAAAGGGCACGACGGTGCGGACCTGCTCGGCCGATGCAGCAGACGGCACGTCGAGCGCCTTATCCGTAAGCGGACTGCCACCGATCGTGCTCAGATCGAGCGAAATCGTCTTGTGTGGAATATTGAGCTGACTGGTTAGCGCGGTGGCCCACTGCAGCTCGACCCTGTGTCGCTGGTTGTAGTCAATGCTTATAGCATGCACGTCGTCGCCGCGCGCCCGCATCCACCACAGCAGCGTCGTCGAATCCATGCCACCGCTTAATAGGAGTGCTTTTTCCATGCAACACAAAATAGCGCAGTGGAAAAAAATAGAAAATAGAAAGATCTAGGCGGCTAGGGCGCCCAAGATTCCAGCGTCGGCGTTTCATCCTCAAGGTCTTCTCCATTACAGGCGATCTGCAGTTGAACACTCGCTATCACCTCGGGCTGCTCTCTGCCGTAGCAGTGCGGGCAGGCTGGACCTGTACGGGAAATGCGATGCGGCTGCAGAACGCCGCAAACGCGCTTGTATTTTTCATATACCGTCGTCCAATGGGGGGGACGTTTTTGGTATCGAGTACTGTAAGACGCCTCCTCGCTGGCAGTGAGCCCTTCGCGCATTCCCAACAACAAACCGCGCGCCCTGGCAAAATAGGCGTTTAGCAGATGGCCATAGCGGCGGTCGTCCACCCGCACGACGTCGGCCTGCTGGCCGGCAAAGCTGTGCTGGCCCAAATGATGTAGCACAATACCATCGCCGAGAAATCGATCGAGAAAGTGCCAGCGTTCCACCTCACCTTGCAAGCGCTTGGCATATATCTGCTGATCCATTGATCTGAAAAACAGCCAGCGATATTGGAAGAGACCGGCAAAGCTACGCAGGCTGATGGATGGATTACGCGCCCGCAGCGGGTTCGCGTTATCCATCTCCACCGATTCCGAACGAAACTCCGCGCGCGCGTCGCGCGTGAATCGGTAGTCCCACTCAACGGCGGGATATACGTAAGCACCCACGTTCATGACGCGTGGGGGCGGAGGATATTGTATAACGTGTTCCCACGCCTCGACCCATACGCGCACGCGCTTAGCGTGTAGAGCGCGCAGTCGTTCTCGTCCACCCATTACCCGTATGGCGCGTTCGACGATCTGGCGCGCCTGTCGCCTCTGCTGCGATTCAACGTCGGCCGTATCGGCGTCTGCCATGTAGAGCCGCGCATATTGCTCTAACGCTTCGCGGCTGCGTATATCGGCGGCAAGCGTCAGTGAATCTAAGTCTAGGTCGGCGGTGCGCCCGGCCTGGAAATCCTCTTTTTGGGGGTTTAATAGCGCATCGGCAAGCGTCCGCGCTTGGGGCGGTCGGACGGTGTCTGTGGGAGCCGGCGCTTGCGGAACCCAATCGGGCGGAGGAAGGGCTTCTGTCCCCTCTTCATCAACCCGCTCCATCGGTTGGACGGGCATGCTGGGTCGCTGTGCTACAAGGCGTTTAAAGGGCTCAAAGAACGTGCTGCGTGCTGCGAAGAAAAGGGGCCTGTCCAAATCGGGCGGCGTGCGCGCCCACCACGCGACGAACGCGTGCACGACAAGCGACAGGACCACAAAGAATGCGCCGCGGCGAAACCACTGCTCGCTTTTCTTATCCATGCCTCATTCACTGGTAGCGACCCGCTGGCACGCCGAGAAATGATCAGCGAGGGTCTGTTAAAGCACGCCGTTGCACGTCGAAATGCCACTCATAACCCGGCAATAGAGCGTCTGATTCATCGCGAAGCTGATGCATCTTTACAAACCCCTTTAGCTGCTCAGCTTCCCGCACGAGCGAATACGCATAGCGGCGGTCTCCGTCGGCGTATTCACCCACCAGCATCGAGTCGTCATACGTGTCGACTTGACCGACGTAAAAAGAGCTGCGACTGGCGGCCAATGCCATTTGCCCCATGATGCGCACGTGCGAGCCGTCCCCCTGCACAAACAGCTCAATCGGCACGTCGCGCTGCCACTGGTCCTCGTTGGCCAGATAGATATCGGCCGTCCCTTCATAAGAACCGATCCACTCTGCTCTCTCGGCTGGTTCGACTGTGGGCGCAGCGACAAAGCGCGTGGCGGGCACTCGCGGTGCGGCGGGCGGCAACGGCGCAGCGGGCTGGGACGTGGTCGCACAGCCCGACAGCAGCAACGCGGCGCAGGCGGCCGCGGCGCGGAGCGAGAATCGGTGAGATAAATTAGTAACGGTACGCATGCTTAAAAGTAGTCCGAAAGCGCGTCTAAATGCCAGCGCACGCTGTAGGGATCGACGCGCTCACCCGCCTTTAAGCCGCGACTGGCCGCCTGCGCCGCTTCAATGCGCTTAAAGCGTATCTCCAAGTCGAGCGGCTCTGCAAAGCGAAAGGGCTCAACGGAGCCCATCTGCTCTACGGCGCGCTGAACTCCGGCATAAATTTCGTCGACCGCGCGCTTGGGATGCTTGCTGATAGCCGCATTCCAGCCAAGCGCATCTTTTGTCTTTACCGTCTCTATGCCAGGGAAAAAAGCCTCCGCCTCTGCCACGCCCTTATCGTCGCTGGCGGCAAAAACTACGGGGACTCCCTGCACGCCGGCAAAGTGCCCGTCGATGCCCATTTCACCGACCTCGCGCCCGTTGATTTTCATATACTGATAGCTAACCGAGCTAAAGGTGTGGCACATATTCGCATCGACGGTGTTGTCCATGGCGTGATAGCCGATAAAGGCGACGCCCGAAAAGCTTTCGTCCAATCCGGGGAAGCGGTGTGCAAAGCCCACGCCCAGCGCAATATCGCAGCGCTCGTCGAGCAGATCGTAGTGCAGGTTGAGGCTGCCGTTGTGGTTATCCCACACGATTACCTGCTCGGCACCGGCGGCAAACAGGCCGCGCGCTGCCGCGTCGGCTTCGCGGGTGGCCTGCAGCTTGGCAAACTCTAGGTTGCGCGATTCGTTGAGCGAGGCACCTGGCGACCCCACGCCGCAGGCAACCCCTTCGCAGTCAACGGCCACAATAAATTTCATCAGCAAACTCCTCTCTTTACGCGCTTACATCCACTAGCGCCACGCACGCTTCGGCGCGCAGCTGTCCGTCAATCTCTACGTCAATACTGCACACATGCCGTCCCGCCGCAGCCGTGCGCGGCAGGGATAGCGCAATGCGAACGCGGCGCGTGGCACCGCTCTTTAGGCGCACGTTTCCCCGCGCTGCACGCAGCTTCCAACCCGTCGGCCCGATCGGAGACAGCGCGATCTGCACGGGGCGGGCACTCGTATTGGTGAGCACCGCGGTGACCTCCAGCGTTTGTCCCGGCCGCGCGCACTGCACAAAAGGATCTAGGCGCAGCGCGCGCGGATCGTAGGCCGAAAGCCAGTCATCCGTTGGGCAGAGCGCGCGCACGCTCTCTTCGGACTTTGCCGCCCAGCGCACAATGCGGCGATACTGGTCGGCCGAAAACGGATAGATACAGCCGTGTCCGTTGCAGATGAGCGAAGGGGCCATAGCGAGGACCTCCTGCGCTGACCGGGCAAAGCCCTCGACAAAGCGGCTGCCGTTAAAAGCGCAAAAACCGCCCGTGCCGTTCCAGCGCGACGGCGGCTGAAAGTTGTCGCCCGAAAAGAGCACGTGCTCCCCGTCAACCTCTGCGTCAAACGCGCAGTGCCACCAGGTCTGGCCGGGAAAGGGCCGAATGGAGAACGCATATTCGTTCCAGCGAAATCGCCCCTCTACCGGCAGCAGCCTATCCGGTTCAATGGATTCGGCCGGCAGCCACGGCACCTCCAGCCGGTCGCGATCGCGGATGGGTTCGGCGACCCAGGGGTGCAGCCAAACGGCCGCCCCCCAGCGCGTGCGCACGTAGTTGAGGCCGTCGGAATGGTCGGAGTGATAGTGCGAAGCCGTCGCTGCGCTGATGCGCTCCACGCCCAAGTGCTCCATCAGCTGGGCCAGTAATTCGATATCGGGGCGCTGCGGATCAATTACCAACCCCTCGCCCCGCTCGCTCAGCAGCAGGAAGCTGTTGGCACCAAATTGATACAAATGGGGCAGCACGCGCTGCGCAAACCCCAAGTCTTCCGCTGTCCACCAGCGATTTTTAGCCCCCGCACACACAGATCCCTTGGCGCGCAGCAGTCCCATCAGCCTGCGCTGCGTTTCCCTGATGGTTGTACCGGTCCGGCGCGCAATCGGCTCACCGTGCGACGGTAGCAGCATATCAATGTGGCAGTAGCTCAGGCGCTCTAGTCCGTGCCACGCCGCCAATGCTCCACTTCCAGTCCAGTGGTCCCACTCGAGGTGATACGGCTGGTGAATCGTTCCTCTCCCCCGGAGCGCATCGCCGCAGAACGCAACGTCGCGGCCGTTCCATTCCACTAAATACGTCAGCGCGCCGCGCGTGTGGCCGGGCGTGGCAATCGCGCACAGCCGCACAGGGCCCAGCTGTACTTCGCCATCGGCGTGGAGGTCGTATACCGCTTCCGGCAGCGACAAGCGAGGCGCTGCGTAGCTTGTCGGGCAGCCGTTGTGCTGGTAGGTATCCCAAAATTCTTCGTGCTCTTCGGGCGCCAAGAGGGACCGATCGCCGGCAGGCGCGTGCAGCGTCCAGTCACCCAAACCCGTGCGATACAGCCCGCAGCACTGATCGCGGTGCGCGTGCGTGAGCACGACGTGCTCGACGTGACGGACTCCGATCTCGTCCAAGTGTTCGAGCCAGCGTCCCGTCGCAAAGTCGACGACTAGCGCGCAATCGCCATAGCGCAGTGCGTAAACGGTGCAGCTATCGTCGTAAAAAGCAAAGAGATCTGTAGCGAGTTGATGCCATCTCATTCTAACGAGTCCTCCACGTGCGCAACATGATACGTATTCCAACCGCGCACAGCAACATAATCAACAATGACACAATGGCACAACTGCAAAAAATGGACGACACACATTGTGCCATTATGTCTCCGTCGCTAATAGCGACAGCGGACCATGCATTTCTAAAAAATCACAAGTAATTGTTAATATTCACCTTGTAACAAAAGTTAATTCATTGGCACGCACTTTGCGAAACCGAGAGCGAACACGTGAAACCCATATCAAACACCCTAACGAGGAGGCATTTCGTGTTTACACTACCCCATTTACTGCGCATCGCCCATCCCGCCGCAGCCCTCCGCAACGACGTGCAGCATCGACTGGAAACCGCGGCGCCAACCGCTTCTCTTCCCGTGCAGGTGTGGGCCGACGGCGAAGCAGCGACGGTCCGCGCCGCGCTGCCGGGATACGCGCTCGAAGACATTGGCGTCGAAGTTCACGAGCGCACTCTGCGCCTGAGCGGCGAGCGCAAAGCCGACGACGAGCGCAGCTACGTGCGACGCGAGCGGTTCACCGGCCGCGTCGACCAACGCGTAGCGCTGCCCTTCTCCGTGGAAGCAAACGGGGCGCAGGCCAAGCTGAGCAACGGCGTGCTAGAAGTGCGCCTACCCAGGCTGGAGTCGGACAAGCCGCGCAAAATAGCCATCAACGGACAAGACGGATAACTGCCCACTTAATAAGGAGACTATGAAATGACATCTACTGCCATACAGACGACCGCAGAACAGACCCCCTTGCCCACGTTCACCCCACGTGCCGATATCGTTGCCATCGCGTCGGGATATCAGGTCGAAGTTGAGCTGCCGGGCGTCCCCTCGGAAAACTTAACGGTCGAATTAGAACAGGGCGTGCTCTCTCTGCGCGGCCAGACGAGCGAAACCGCACGCATAGAGCCCATCGCATACGAGCGCAGCTTTCGCCTGAGCGACGACGTAGAAGGCGATCGCATACAGGCCGAGCTCAAAAACGGCCTGCTCACGCTGACGCTGCCCAAAGCCGAGCGGGCGCTCCCCCGGCAGATCCCGGTCGAACTCAACTAGGCCGGAGTAGGCAAAAATGGCCGCGGAGTGCTTGCCTGCACTCCGCGGTTTTCTATCTTCTTAGGACAACGTCAAAAGCACTGCGTTCTCACGCCCTTATGTAGGAGTATTCAAGCGATGTTATACTTTATCCTTCCCATGATCCTAGTCGCGCTAGCGCAGTGGAAAGTGCGGAGCGCCTTCAACAAATACAGCAGGATCCGTTCGATGGCCGGCATCACCGGAGCAGAGACGGCGCGGCGCATCCTGCGCGAAAACGGTATTTACGACGTGGACGTCGAGGAAGTGGGCGGGACGCTTTCCGACCACTACGATCCGCGCGACAAAGTAGTGCGTCTGTCTTCGGACAACTTTCACGGCCATCACCTGGCCGGTCTGGCCGTGGCCGCGCACGAAGTCGGACACGCCATACAGCATGCCACGGGCTATTACGCGCTCAATCTGCGCCACGCCATACTGCCCGCTGCCAATTTGGGCTCTAAGCTGGGATTTCCGCTGATCCTAGCCGGGATGTTCTTCGGAGCAACCGGGCTATTTAATATCGGCGTCCTATTTTTCGCCGCCGCCGTGCTCTTCCAGATCGTCACGCTGCCCGTCGAGTTTAACGCCAGTTCGCGCGCCATGACCATTCTCTCCACCGGCGGCTACCTGGCCGGAGACGAAGTGGGCTCCGCGCGCAAGGTCCTCAACGCCGCCGCTATGACCTATGTGGCCGCAACGGCGGCCGCCGTCATGCAGCTGCTTTACTACGTTATGATGGCCCGCGGTTCAGACGAGTAAACCCATCTACCGCCACAAACGAACGCCCCCTGCTCAGTAGAGCGGGGGGCGTTCCCGCGTACGCCCCGCAGTAAAATCCCCTATTTTAGGACAGACCTACTCTCTATCGGGAGATACGCAATGAGACTGCTGTGGATTCTATGC
>Ga0181587_10000973_pt1 | contig 23765 bp, 24 predicted proteins | sample 071ome_27_FD_132463 | JGI IMG/M metagenome (GOLD analysis project Ga0181587, IMG submission 132463) | Coastal salt marsh microbial communities from the Groves Creek Marsh, Skidaway Island, Georgia - 071409AT metaG (megahit assembly) | ecosystem: Environmental > Aquatic > Marine > Intertidal... | reverse complement strand
TCCCGAAGTAGACCGCCTCGGAACTGATGCCGAAGTCGATCAGTTCTTCCTCCACGGCGACGGTGATCGCGGCCCGGATGAGGAGATAGATCGTGACGCCCGGCAACCACCACCCGATCGTGAGCCCTCGTTGACGGCGGCCCACCGCCGCCTTGATCGACCAACCGGTAGCGGCGATGACGGCCGGGATGATGCCCCAGACGTTGAACAGCACGAAGAAAAGCAGGACCGGCATCAGTTGGTCGAGGTTCGAACCTCCAGCGAAGCCTGCGGGGGACGGCTGAGCGTCGGTCATCGACAGAGGGAGAACCACTCGTCGACGAGCGCGTCGTCGCCGAAGATCTCAAGCGCGTCCGCTCCCCCACGGCCCCACACGGCAAGCATCAGGTCAGCGCCGGTGCCTCGCGCGGCGGCGTCGCCCTTTTCGTGCTGCTTGGTGACAACGATGCGATCGTCAACCACCGCAAATGTCCACTCACCCTCACCATCGGTGCGGTGCACGTGGAGCGAACCCGCTGGCCGCTCCTCGCGGAGGTGGACGAATTCCACGAAGCGTTCGTCGACGGCATCGGCGGCTTCGTCGCCATCGATCTCGCTGGCCAACCCGAGGGCCTGCTCGGCATCGACTCGGTGCACGAGGTTCTCGAGGTGGTACCGCCGAGGGTAGAAGTCGCTGCTCTGGGTCGTGGCCCACGACCACATCGACGTACCGGGCTCGAGCGCACGCATCGCCTGGTCGACACGATCAAGCGCCGCCCGCGCCCCAGCTTCTTCCGCTCCTGTCTCGGGACGAGGCGGGAACTGATCACGACCGGGGAATCCGGTGGGCTGGGTCTCGGCGATGATCGCCAGCATGTGCCACACAGTGGTCATGTGGCCCAGCAGTTTGGCCATGTCCCAGCCGGGGCAGGAAGGGACAGCGGCGGACGGGTCAGAGATGCACAGCTCGATGATGCGTTCACCGTCGAGACGGGCGCGATCGAGGCGAAGAGAAGCCTGCATTTGCCCAGTCTGGCTCACGGGAACGATCATCGTGCACCGCAGCAGGGGGTTTCATCAGTGCGCACCATCGCCATCAGCGGCTCGGCCTCCGGTATCGGGGCCGCAACCCGCTCCATGCTCGAGGCCGACGGGCACCGAGTGATCGGTATCGATCTCCGCGACGCCGACGTCATTGCCGACCTGTCAACCGACGAAGGTCGAGCGGATGCGATCGCCGCAACCCTCGATCGCTGTGACGGGGTGCTCGACGGACTCGTCCCCGGTGCTGGCCTCGGTCCGCCGGTGGATGCCGGACTCATTGCCGAGGTCAACTACTTCGGCAGCGAAGCGCTGCTTGCCGGTCTTCGCCCTGCGCTGGCCGCAGGAGACCAACCGTCCGTGGTCCAGATCGGGTCAAACTCGACGACGCTCACCCCGAACCTGCCCGATGAGCTCGTCGATGCGTTCTCGACCGGTGACCGATCCACAATCGCCGCGATCTTGGCCGAGACCGGCCCGCCGTTCGACTCGTCGGTGGCCTACGGCGCCTCCAAGACAGCGATCACCCGCTGGTGCCGCCGGCACGCCACGACCGACGAATGGGTCGGTGCCGGTATCCGCCTGAACGTCATCGCTCCCGGCGCCGTCCAGACTCCGCTCCTGCAGGGCGGCGATGATGACCCAACGTTCGGCCCGCTCACCAGTGGACTTCCGGTGCCGACCGGCCGAGGCGAACCGGCCGACATCGCCTCGTGGATCTGCTTCATGCTCTCCCCTGCCGCCCGCTTCGCCTGCGGTTCGGTGGTCTTCGTCGACGGTGGGAGCGACGCCGTGGTTCGCACGGACGATTGGCCCCGCACCTTCACGATGTGACCACACCCGATCGAGAAGACCGGCTTAGAGGACGTCAGCGAGCTGCAAGGCCATCACATAGTGGAGAGCGGCCCCCGCCACCACGAGCACGTGCCATACCTCGTGGTACCCGAACACATCGGTGGAGGGATCGGGCCACTGGGCCCCAACGATGATCGCCCCGACGGTGTAGGCCGCACCGCCGACGAGCAGAAGCCAGAGCTGGCCTGTCGTTAGGGCGTCGAAAAGCCAGGGCAGGAATACCAGGAACGAACCGCCAAAGGTCAGGTAGATGGTGTTGACCAGGCCGCGGGGCGGGTGAAACGGCAAGTACTCGAGCACCACACCGACGATCGAACCGATCCACGCAAACCCCAGCAGGAACCACATCCGACGATCAGAAAGCGCCAGCAGGGCGACGGGGGTTGCGGAGGTCGCGAACATCACGAAGATCGCCGAATGATCGAGTCGAACCAGCGCTTCGACCCGCTCGATCGGCCAGTCTCGGAGGTGGGTGATGGCGCTTGCCCCCAGCATCACGAGCGCCCCAATGGCGAACACGGCGATGGCAAACCGGGCCCGCCCGCCGTCAGCGCTCACCACCGCAACGATCCCGACGGGGATGCTGGCCAGCGACGCCCACCGATGGAGCACGCCTCGATAGCGCGGCCGGGGACGACGAAGGAGCCGCCGCGCTGCAGCCGACAGATGGTCGGCTCGGGGATCATCGAGCAAGGGGCTCTCCACGGAGGCACAGGATACGGCCCGTAGCATCATCAACCGTGACAGTGCTCAGACAGGTGTCGGTCGAGGATGACGAGCAACTCGCAGCCCGCCGTCGACCCCGTACCGACATCGTCGAGGAGGCCCAAGATGGCGCCGACCATTGGGGGCTCGCCGATGGGCCATTCCGGCACTACCGCCGCGAGCTTGTCGTCAACAAACGCGACGACGGTCGTCATGATGTGGTCGAGACGACCACCTACCGACTCGCCATCCCCGTGTGGGGTTGGCTTTTCGCTTGGCCGGTTCGCCGCGCCCTCCGCACTCGTCGGGACACCTTTTCCTACTGGTGGGCACCGCCTGATCGGCTGAGCGCACATGCCGCCACGGTGCTCGGGCTGCTGTGCGCCGTCCAGATCGTCGATGGCTACCTCGGGACGGTCCTCACCCAGACGCTGTCCTTTGCGACCGACGAGTTCGGACGAGGCAACACGGCGCAGGGAATCGTGTTTGCTGTCGTTCGATTCGGGGTGCTGGTGACCCTGATTGCCTCGACGATGGCGGATCGGCGAGGTCGCCGACCGCTGCTGCTCTTCACCGGTGTGTCGAGTTGTGTCATGACCGTCTTGGGCGGTTTCTCTCCCAACCTCGCCTTCCTCGGCGGAACCCAATTGTTCGCCCGGGGCCTGTCGACTGCGCTCGGCATCATCATCGCGATCATGGCGGTTGAGGAGATGCCGACGCGCAGCCGTGCCTGGGCTGCGTCGGTCTTGACCCTCAGCGCCGGGCTCGGCTCGGGCATGGCGGTGTGGATCCTGCCGATCGCCGATGTCGATATCCGAGGGTGGCGCGCCATTTATCTCGTCGCAGGACTCGGGATTGCCGTCATTGCCTGGGCCGGCCGCCGTCTCCCGGAAACCCAGCGGTTCACTGAACACGCCGATGACGACGGCAACGCACTTGACGAGGCAGACCGGCACCGGCGGATGGTCCGCTTCGGGCTGCTGGGTTCGAGCCTGTTCCTCCTCGCCCTGTTCGCCGCACCGGCGAGCGGCTTCCACAACGAGTTCCTGCGAGATGAGCGAGGGTTCACCGGCGGGGACATTGCACTCTTCACCGTCATCACCGCCACCCCGGTGGGGATCGGTGTGCTCATCGGGGGCTACCTTTCGGAGTCGTGGGGACGGCGCCCGGTCGCCGCGATCGGTCTCATTGCCGGCACCATCGGAACCGTTCTGTCCTTCGTCGTTGCCGGACCCGCGATGTGGGCAGCCAAGCTCGCCGGAAACATCGTCGGCGCCATCGCCGTCCCCGCACTCGCCGTCTACGGCCCAGAACTGTTCGGCACCCACGACCGCAGCCGTGCCAATGCGCTCATTGTCACTGTCGGCGTGGCCGGAAGCGCGATCGGGTTGTTCGGTGTCGGCGTGCTCTCCGATGCCTGGGGGAACCTGGGTGCGCCGCTGGCGGTCGCGGGTATCGCACCGGTGATCGTCGCTGGACTCGTACTGACCCGGTTCCCCGAGACCGCTGGACTCGACCTGGAGCAACTCAACCCCGAAGACGCATGACCGGTGCCCCGGGTTTGCGCTTTCGGTTCGGTAGCGTCACCGCATGGATCGGCGACGCTTTCTGCTGGGGGCATCTGCGCTGGGGGTGACCGCCTGCGCACAGCCTGAACGAGAACTCCTCGATGAGTTCGCCGACGCCACCATCCCGCTCGAGCCAGGTGCTCCACGCAGCACCACCACCACCGTCGCCCCGGTCGAGAGCCAAGCGCCGGATGAACCGAAGCCCGACAACGGCCTTCCCGTCGACGTCCCCGACGAGGACCTTCCCGGGTTGTCGTTCGTCGCGGAAGCGATCGTGCCTTCGGTGGGGGTTTCGGCCACACGCGCCATCGACGAGCCCATCATGGAGTTCGCGAACCCGATCCCCAGCGGCGGCCCGCTCGCCTTTCTTGTCGAGGACCTCGCCGACCTCAACCGCATGGAAGTGCTGTTGCCGACGAGACCAAACGGCAGCTTCGGATGGATCAACGGAAGCGACGTTCGCCTGACCCGACACAACTACGCCATCGAGGTGCGCCTCGATGACTTTTTGCTGATCCTCTACGAACGCGGGCTTCCCATCTTCGAGGCGACCGTCGGCGTGGCCCGCGAAAACGCGCCAACACCGCTCGGCCGCTACTACACGACCGAACTCCTCCGCCCACCCCGACCCGACTCCGTGTACGGCGCCTACGCCTACGGGCTTTCGGGGTACAGCGAGACGTTCACCACCTTCGCCGGCGGCGACGGACAACTCGGGATCCACGGCACCAACGATCCCGACTCGCTCGGCACCAACGTGTCGTCCGGCTGTGTCCGTCTCCACAACGACGACGTCACCTATCTCGTCGAGACGGTCGGGCTACCGATCGGGGTCCCCGTCGACGTCATCTGACGCCACCGAAACCTGCGGGTCCTCGGCCCGTTCTGCGGGAGCGCCAACGGGCACGGGGCGCACTCGGGGATGCAACACCGAGAACAGCACCAAGGCGAGGGCCAGGATGCCGATCGGCACGATGGCATCACCCTCACCGGTGTAGGTCGGGTACAGCACGAAGGCCGACAGCAAGGCCGTCCACGCCCACAAGATCAGGACGGCACGGCGGTGCCCGTGCCCGAGATTCATGAGCCGATGGTGGAGATGCTCCTTGTCGGCTTGGGCGAAACTGCGGCCCCGAACCGTCCGCCGGAGTACCGCCCACAGTGCGTCGAGGACGGGTACCCCAAGGATTACCAGCGGAATGAAGATCGGGGCGAAGAAGAAGAACGACTGGCCGGAGAACTCCGTCGTGGCACGCCCACCGACACTCATCGTCGACGCTGCCATCAACAGCCCGAGCATGAGGGCACCGCCATCACCCATGAAGATCCGGGCGGGGTGAACATTGTGAGGCAGGAATCCGACACAGACACCGAGCGCGATCACGGCCCAGAGGGCCCCGGGGTTGGACGGGTCGAGGACCTCTTCATTTCCGAGTCGGAGCGCGTAGAGCAGGAAGGTCGCGGATGCGATCGCCACAATGCCGGCGGCGAGTCCGTCGAGACCGTCGATCACGTTGACGATGTTGGCCATCACCACCACCCAGAACACGGTGATGAAGAACGACCAGTCCGCCGAGAGGAACAAGACATCGAAGAACGGCACCCGAAACACGAGGATGGAGACGCCGGTGAGCGACAGAAGACTCCCCGCCAGCACCATCCCTGCCATCTTTGCGGGCGCCGAGATCTCGCGAACGTCGTCGACGAACCCGACACTCCAGATCACGAGCGCCGCCACGACGACACCGAGCATCTCGGTTCGGGCCGCCATCACCTCCTCGAACGCAGGGTGCACGAACGACACCACAACCGCCGAGAGCATCCCGACGATCATCGCGGCCCCACCCGCCGTCGGGGTCGGGTGTGTATGCACCCGGCGTTCGTCCGGTTCGACGATCGCGCCCAACCGGGGAGACAGCCGAATGACAACAGGGATGAGGACGAAGGTGACGACGGCGGCTGTCGCCCCGACGATCAAGTAGGCCGATGCTGACGGCACGGCCCGATCTCCCCCCTACCGACCGCTCAGGCTCCCAGCTCCGGGTAGGGCTGGAACCGGCTGCAGAGCGCCTCGGCCTCCTGCTTGACGGCAGCAATCACCGCCAGATCGTCGCGTCCGCGCAATGCCCGGGCGATGAGATCGGCGATCACAACCATCTCGTCGGTTCCCATGCCCTGGGTGGTGACCGCAGGGGTACCGATCCGGACACCCGAGGTGACGAAAGGCGACCGCGGGTCGTCGGGCACCGTGTTCTTGTTGAGGCTCACACCGGCATCGTCGAGAACGGCCTGCGCCTCCTTGCCAGTGAGTTCCGCGTCGAACGTTCGCAGGTCGACAAGCAGCAGGTGATTGTCGGTGCCGCCAGAGCAAAGCCGGAAGCCATGGCCGGCCAGGGCCTCAGCCAGCGCAGCTGCGTTGGCAACAACGCCTTGGGCGTACGTCTTGAACGCAGGGTCGAGGACCTCGCCGAACGCGACGGCCTTCGCACCGATGGCGTGTTCGAGCGGACCGCCCTGCAGACCGGGGAACATCGCCTTGTCGATCGCAGCAGCATGCTCGGCTCGGCTGAGGATGCAGCCGCCGCGAGGACCCCGCAGCGTCTTGTGAGTCGTGAAGGTCATGACGTCGACATACGGCATCGGATTGGGATGAACCCCACCGGCAATGAGACCAGCGATGTGCGCGGCGTCGAACATGAGGAGCGCGCCGACCTCATCGGCGATCTCGCGGAACGGTGCCGGGTCGATGATGCGGGGATACGCCGTGGCTCCCGCAACGATGAGCTTCGGCTTGTGGGCGTGCGCCTTGGCTCGGACCTCTTCCATGTCGATCCGCTCATCGCTGGCGGTGACGCCATAGCTCACGAAGTTGTACTGCAAGCCCGAGAAGTTGACCGGCGAGCCGTGGGTCAGGTGGCCACCGTGATCAAGGCTCAGTCCCAGGATCGTGTCGCCCGGGTCGAGCAGCGCTTGATACACGCCCATGTTCGCAATCGCGCCAGCGTGGGGCTGCACGTTGGCGTGATCAGCGCCGAAGATCTCACACACACGCTGCCGAGCAAGGTCTTCGAGTTGGTCGACGACCATGTTGCCGCCGTAGTAGCGCTTCCCCGGGTAGCCCTCGGAGTACTTGTTGGTGAGAACCGAACCGGTCGCAGCCATCGTTGCGGGCGAGGCAAAGTTCTCACTCGCAATCAGCTGGATCGTCGAATTCTGACGAATCTCTTCATCGCGGATGAGTTTGAGGGCGGGATCGTCGGCGCTGCTGGGCCACGGCATGGTTTCACCTCCGGAACGGAATGCCCGAAGCGTACTGCCCGACGGGGCGATCGTCCCCTCCGGGGCGACTCAATCCGAGACGGCGGCGGAGTCGGGGTCTGGGTTTGCGGCGGTAAGCCGAGGCAACAAGAACCCGAGACGGAGCAGCGCCAGGCCGACGATCAGGAACAACCCGGCCCGCCACAGGGTGTCGACTTCGGCCATGTCGACCAGCAGCAGTTTCCCGACCGTCAAGGCGAGCACGGCCAACCCGACCGTGCCCACCTTGGGACGTTTCTGCGTTGCGCCGACAACGAGGATGCCGATACCCACCGTCGCCCACGACAGCGACACCAACGCCTGCCCCTCGGGCAGGTGAACCAGCACCGAGCCGAGCCAGATGAGCACCAGTACGAGGACGGCGGGGGCACCGACGCGACGGAGGTCGGGAAGACCGGCGAGCCACACCCCTGCCCCAACGGCGCCAACCACACCCAACCGCACTGCATCGGCGGCGAGGTCGGTATCGAGGGTCCAGGCGTCGACACCGTCGACGGCGGCAAAAACCGCAGCGAGAACGAGCAGAAGGGCAGCGTTCAGGCCCATCAGCCGACTCGCCTCCAGGGTGCGGGCCAGTGCCAACAGGCCGACACCTTGCACCGCAATGGCAAGCCAGGCCGTCTCGGTCGACAGCAAGATGCCGAAGGCCGAGGTGAGACAAACACTTGCCCCCACCAACAGCGCGACCTCGACGGCGATGAGGAGACGAACACGTCCGACGAACCCGAGGAGCGCGACCGCCCCAGCGACAGCAAGTGCCACCCATCCCGGCGCCCCATCGTCGTCGAAGAACAGGGCGACGAGCACGACCCAGAGCCAGGGCCCAAGCACCATCGGCACACGAAGTTCGAGCTCACGCCACAACCCCGACGGATCGCCGAGGTTCGGAAGCAGCAACAGTAAGGGGGCGACAACCCCCGCAGCGACGACGGTGGCGACCTGCTCGTTGGTGCCGGTAGCGGTCATGGCGAACGCCAACACGCCGATCGCCCCGATGCCCTCAGCCAGGAGTCGCAGGCCCACCCAGCCCCGCTCAACCGCAACGACCACCACGGCGAGAAGCCCAACCACCAGGGCCGCACCGGACTCGATAAACGGCGGCGAACCATCGGCAATCGCCAGCCATCCGAGCACCCCACCGGCAAGGGCCACAGCGGCGACCCACTCCGATGGCACGACGCGCGACAACCCGAGCCCACCGAGTGCGACCACGAGCGTGACGACGTAGGCACTCTCGACCGTGGCCTCCTGCAGGAAGAGATCTGACGCGAAGGTGACCAACAGGGCGGCGACACCACCCGAGCACAGGGCGTGGGCCCACGATTGCCGGTCGGTACGCAACCGAAGGCCAGCACCGACGAACCCAAGGGCGATCGCAATCGCGCCACCGAGTTGGACGAGTGGCCCGATCCATCCTCGCTGGATCGCGGTGCTCACCGCGAACCCGATCGCCAGGACGACAAGCCCGATACCGCCCCATTTCAGGAGCGTCTCGCTCTCGACGGGCGACGAACGCATCTCGACGGGTTGAGCCGATGGGGACGGCGGTGGCGGTACCGCTGGCCCCTGCGGCGGTGGCGGCGACAGGGTCGAGAGACGGCGATCCCGATCCTCACCGGGCGAGACATGGTCGTGCAGCCGTGCGACCTGCGCCTCCAACTCGGCCACTCGGGCCTCGAGCGCCTCGACTCGAGCCTGCTCGTTGTCCGTGGCGGCGGGGTCGTTGCTCAGCGTGGCTCCCCGCCGAGGCTGTCGAGTTTCGCCACACGACCGCTGTGCCGCCCGCCCTCAAAGGTCGCATCGAGCCAGGCATCGACACAATCCGTAGCGACTTCAGGACCGGTCAACCGCTCACCGATACAGATCACGTTTGCATCATTGTGTTGCTTGGTAAGCCGGGCGCTCGTGGCGTCGTGGACCGTCGCCGCCCGGACGCCGTCGATTTTGTTGGCCGCCATGGCAATGCCAATGCCGCTGCCGCAGACGCACAGACCGCCGTCGGCCTCACCATCACGCACGGCTCGCCCCACGGCGGCGCCGAAGTCGGGGTAGTCGACACGATCATCGGAGTGGGTGCCGCAGTCGACGACGTCGTGGCCACGATCCCGAAGGTGGGCGGCGAGCCGTTCCTTGAGATGGAATCCGGCATGGTCCGATCCAACAGCGATGCGCATTCCCGGATCCTAGGACGCAAACGCCGACGGGGCCGCCGATCAGCGTCGGCGGGCGACGACGGCTCGGTCCCGGCCGGCCAGATCGGTGTGGATCGACGCCTGCCAGCCCCGCTGGCGCCACCGCTCCGCGATCGGCGCAGTCTGGTCCGGCGCCATCTCCAGGACGACCGCCCCGCCATCCACGACCCAGTCGTCGGCGCCATCGACGATCGTCACGAGATCCTCGTCGCCGACCGGCCCCGCTCGCAGCGCACGGTCGGGTTCCCACTCCCCCACCACCGATGGCAAGTCCTCCTCATCGCCGATGTAGGGCGGGTTGGAGACGAGCACGTCGATGGCGCCCCGGGCACTGTCGGGCAGAGCAAGAAACCACGAACCCTCATGAAGGCTCACTCGACCTGCGGCACGACCAAGCCCAGCGAGGTTGGCGCGAGCAACAGCCAGCGCATCGGCCGACGCATCCGTGGCCAGTACCCGAGCGCTGGCGCACTCGCTCGCAACAGCGAGCGCAATGGCCCCTGAGCCGGTGCCGAGATCGGCAACCACGGTCTCACGGCCCGGCGCGGTTCGAGCGATCACCTCGTCGATGGCCAAACCAGCGACGACCTCAGTCTCGGGACGCGGGATCAACACCCGCGCATCGACCATGAGGTCGAGGTGGCGGAACGCCCACCGGCCAACCACGTACTGCAACGGCTCTCCTGCTGCTCGACGGGCGAGCATTCGGTCGAAGGCTGCCACCCCCCGAACGGTCGCCAGTTGCTCGAGCACACCGTGGAATGCGGCTGGCTCCACCCCGGCGGCCTCCTCAACGATGCGGCGAGCATCGATCGCCGCCGACTCGAAACCAATCCCGGTGAGTCGTTCGGTTGCCTCAGCCAGCAACGATGACCAGGCGACGGTGCCGTCGAGGTCGGCATCGCTGTCGCTCACGCGTCGTCCTCGAGTTGCTGGCGCCGCTCCTCGGCGACAAGCGCGTCGCTGACCTCATCGAGTTCTCCGGCGATGATGCGGTCGAGTTTGTGAACGGTCAGTCCGATCCGATGGTCGGTGACCCGGTTCTCTTTGTAGTTGTAGGTCCGGATCTTCTCGGATCGATCCCCGGACCCAACCTGTGATCCTCGAAGCTTCGCTGCCTCGGCGTCGGCCTTCTCCTGCTCGATCTGCAGCAGCCGGCTCTTCAGGACCCGCAGCGCCTTCTCTTTGTTCTTGAGCTGGCTCTTCTCGTCCTGCATGGAGACGACCACACCGGTGGGGACATGGGTGATCCGGACCGCAGAGTCCATGGTGTTGACCGACTGACCTCCCGGCCCCGAAGCGCGGTACGTGTCGATGCGGAGATCGTTGTCATCGACGTCGACCTCCACTTCGTCGGCCTCGGGGATCACCAGCACCGTCGCCGACGAGGTGTGAATCCGCCCCTGACTCTCGGTCACCGGCACCCGTTGCACCCGGTGCGTGCCGGCCTCGTGTTTCATTCGGGTCCAGACGGCATCGCCGGCGAGCATCGCTGTGATCTCGCTGTAACCGCCAAGATCGCTGTGGCTGGCCGACATCACATCGACTCGCCAGCCCTGACGCCGAGCGAATGCGTCGAACATGTCGAACAGGTCTTTGGCGAACAGGTTGGCTTCCTCCCCACCTGCAGCGCCGCGTATCTCGATGATGACGTTGCGCCCGTCGTTGGGGTCGGGCGGCAACAATAGGATCCGCAACTCGTCCTCATCGGCCACGATCTGCGCCTCGAGCCGCTCGATCTCGGCCCGGTACTCATCTCGCTCATCGGCCTCTGCGGCCGAGAGCATCTCGCGAAAATCGGTGAGGTCGGCCTGTGCCTGGCGCACCCGACGACCAACCGACACGACGGCGTCAAGCTGCTTGAAGCGGCGACCAAGGTCAGCCAGTTGCTTCGGGTCGCTCTGGACCGCCGGGTCACCCAGACGGATCTCGACATCGCGCAGCTCGTTTTCGAGACTCTCGATCCTCGCCAGCATCGAGACGAGGCTAGAGGCTGGCGAGGAAGCGGCCGACCACCGTGACGATCTCATCGTCAAACGCTGGCTTCGGATCATGGCGTTGGCCGTCGAGCCAATGCACCTCCACCGGCCCGGCGATCGAGGGCGTGTGCATGGCGAGCTCCTCGGGACTACCAAAGGGGTCGCGATCGCCGTTCACGAACAGGGTCGGCGTCGACAGTTCGGGGAAGTGCTCAATACGAAGCCGCTCCGACTTGCCGGGAGGATGCAGCGGGTAGCTGAGCAGAATCACCGCAGCGGCCGGCAGCCCATCGGCGATCGCCATCGAACAGATTCGACCGCCCATCGATCGTCCACCAAACGCAAGACGATCGGGTGCGACGCCGAGATCCGTTGCGAACCGCTCGGCCTCGTCGACCACGGAGGCAATCAGCTTGGGGGCCCGGTCGGGCGCCCGCCGACCCTCGGCCCGGTAGGGGAACTCCATACGACGGACCGGGAGATCGAGTTGGTCCTCCAGCGCAACGAGCAACCGGTGATCAGCCCCGCCACCCGCCCCGTGGGTGAGGAGGAGGCCAGCAGGTGAGGTCATGAAGCGAGGAGGATCCGGCGAGCTTCGGTGATGTCGGCGATGCGCTGCGCCGCTTCCTCATCGGCCCCACCATGGTCTGGATGGGCATTGATCAGGCTCTGACGAAACGAACGCTGGATCGCAGATCGCTCGGGCGTCCCGGTCTCCCGGTCGAAACCCAAGATGCGAAGCGCCCAACCAACCGGGTCGGCGAGCGCGTCGCCGCTCAGAGAGCCGAGCCCCCGTCCAGAGAGGTGCACGAGGAGCGCAGGTCCGAGATCCCCGTTCCAGGCAATGCCGCGACGCACCGCAGCAAGAACCGGTCCACGCAGCAGCGGGTTGAGCGTCTGCGCGGCATAAATCGCTCCCAGCACCATCTGACCCGGTTGCCCCTTGTCATCGGTGAAGCTGACGCTGAGTTCGCCATCCTCGTCGTGTCGAAACAGTCGATGGGCGCTGCGGGTAAGTCCGACCCGGTCCTCCTGGAAGCGGTGGCGCAGGCGGGGCTGAGGAATGCGTCGCCCGGCCTCAACCTCGTGGGTGAGCGACACCAAATCGGGGATCATGTCCGGATCAAGGTCAGGCGTGAAGCGGGCCGCGATCGCACCGAGCAGCACCCCACCGACCCCAGGACCTGGGTCGCACGGCAACACGAGGTTGCCCAGCGCGACCCGGCGCGTGGGAGCGATTGGGCGCGAGTGAAAGATCTCAATCTCGGCGAGCAGCATGACCCTCCGACTGTAGAACCTTTGCGTCCCCTACTCCTCGTTGAGGACGCCCGAGAAGAGCCGCTGCGTCAGATGACCCGACGAAGCGCGTCGCTCAGGCGGGCTGCGTGGTCGCGGATGTCGTCGTCTTCGCTGTCGTCGGCCTCGAGCATGTCGGCGAGATCAGTGCACCGCTCCCGAAGGGAGGACCAGGACGGTGCCGCAAAGCCGAACGGGGTCGCGACCGTGGCCAGCCGGCGAGCGTGCTCCACTGCCGCAAGGACCGCACCGCCGTCGTGGACATCACGCCGGAGGCGGTCCGCTGCCTCGAACATCGAAGAAAGGAGGCTGTTGATCGCCAACCCCTCCAATTCCTCCATCCCTTCCTCGGCCGCCCGAGCCAGCAAATCCTCGATCACCAACTCGACCTGCTCTTCGTCGGTCTCATGAACGACAAGGTCGCCATCCTCATCGAACAGATGCGGAACCGATGCGTGGCCGAGCCGGTCGGCCAGCGCAGCCTGGAGTTCTCCCGACCACTCGGCCATCTCGAAGGCAACCTTCGGCTCATCGGGGTCGAGTTCGGGGTTCTCCGCCGCCTCAACCTCTTCAATCAGGGCGTCGACCGCCGCCTCCACCGACTCGTGCGCCAGCAGGGTGGTGCCCTGCCAGGAGTGCGCTACCTCGTCGGCGATCAGCAGCTGGGCGAGCATGGCGCGGGTCTGCGACGCCCACTCATGGAGCTCATACGCCAGCCACTCAGACTCGGCATCGTCGACCAGCGCGGCTTCTTCGGCCGCATCAGCCGCTTCTTCCTCGGTGGCACCGGTACGGCGGAACGGGTTCTGGAACGCAGGCACGATCGCCATGTTCGCACGGACGGTTGACCGCGAACCGGCAATCCACCTGGGGTAGCGTCCGAGGTATGGCCAGCCCTACCCCGTTGCCCGACCGGAACCTCGCGCTCGAACTTGTGCGCGTCACCGAAGCCGCCGCGATGGCGGCCTCACGCTGGATGGGGCGAGGTGACAAGGAAGGGGCCGATGGGGCGGCCGTCGACGCCATGCGGCAGATGCTGCGAAGTGTTTCCATGGATGGTGTGGTGGTGATCGGTGAGGGCGAAAAGGACGAAGCCCCGATGCTCTACAACGGTGAGCGGATCGGGGACGGAACCGACGCTGAGACCGACATCGCCGTCGATCCCATCGACGGAACCACCCTCACCGCCCTTGGCCGCGGCAACGCACTGGCTGTCATTGCTGTCGCACCGCGCGGCACGATGTTCGACCCAGGACCGTGCGTCTACATGGAGAAGATCGCCGTGGGCCCCGAGGCCAAAGGTGTGATCAGCTTCGACAAGTCACTCGCAGAAAACCTCGAGGCGGTCGCCGACGCCAAAGGGGAGGAAGTTCGCGACCTCACCGTGGTGATCCTCGATCGTGACCGGCACGCCGAGCACATTCGAGAGGTCCGGGAGGCCGGGGCCCGGGTCCGTCTGATCCCCGACGGTGACGTCGCCGGAGCCATCTCGACCGCCTGGCCCGATGCTGGCGCCGACATCCTGATCGGTATCGGCGGCACACCCGAAGGCGTGATCACTGCGGCAGCACTGAAATGCATGGGTGGGGAACAACTTGGTCGGCTGTGGCCTCGAAATGACCGGGAGCGCCAGGAAGCGATCGACCTCGGCTACGACCTCGACCGTGTGCTCACCGTCGACGATCTCGTGCAGAGCGACGACTGCTTCTTTGCCGCCACCGGTATCACCGATGGCGACCTGCTTCGCGGTGTGCACTTCGACAGTTGGGGGGCCAGCACCGAGTCGCTGGTGATGCGGTCCCGGTCCGGTACCGTGCGGCAAGTGACCGGGCGTCACCGCCTCGAGAAGGTCAACGAGTACTCCTCGGTCGATTACTGATCGAGCGGGCGCGGCCCTGATCAGCCGCCGACTGCTGCGTCATAGCCCTCGAGGAGAAGCCTCGGGAGCCCCTGGAGTGGTGACTGCACCCGGTGCACGAGCGCCTCGACCGCCTGCGTTGCGCTGGTGAGGCTGCGGTCATACCCGGTGAGGGCAAGCATCTGGTGCCGCCACGGAGGTGTTGCGGCGAGAAGCGCCTCTCGATGGGCGACTCGTTCGGGGTAGGTCTCGATCCACTCCTGTTCAGCAAACGCTTGATGCGCGTCGTCACCACCGGCCTCGGCGAGATAGGCCGGTTTCAGTGCATCGACATCGATCTGCGCCTGGCTTCGGAGGATGGCGGCGAAGGAGTCCCACGCCTCATCCGAAGCATCGCGTTCGGGGATGACACCGAGCAGTTCGTCCATTTGCGCATGGAGTTCGCTACAGCGGTCGTGCAGCTGGTTGTCGAGCGCCTCTCGGTCGGCAATCGGATTCGGACCTCGTTGCTTCACTGCGACCCGCACCACACGCTGGAGTTCGACCTCAGCAACACCCATCGTTTCGATCACTTGGGATTCAAGCCATCCCAAGACCCGCTCAATGTGCTCCTCCACCGCGGTGATCTGCGGCTGCACCGAGACAGCCCAGTAGCGGTCCGGATCGACAAGGTCCGGATACGGCACCGAGGAAGGATCGGCGGCCGCCTGTGCGAGCTCGGTGGCCAGCGCGTCGAGAAACGCCGGCGTCGGTCGGCCCGGATCAAGGATCGCTACGACGCGTCGATGGGCTTTTGCGGCGTGGTCGCGAAACTCGTCCGCAAGTGACGCACGGATCTCCTCGGTTTCAGCCGCAGTGCTGGCCACAGCCATCCGCCTCTCTTCTCGCCGGTGAGCACCAGCCCTATCGGCACCGGACCGAACACAATCAAGCATGCCCATCCTGCGGGGAAGGCAGCGGTCAGGCACACTGCTGTCATGGACATCGAGCAGTTCCGTGTGACTCCCGGCATGGCCGTTGATCTCAACCACTGGCGAACCGACGAAGACCTCGGGTTCGACAAGGGCGGGGTGAAGGACACGTTCGATGCGCTCAACGATGAACTCGAGCAGCTCCAAGAACTGCTGTACGCCGAGGCGAAGCACAAGGTCCTCGTCGTGATCCAAGCGACCGATACCGGCGGGAAGGACGGCACGATCCGCCATGTGTTCGACCGGGTCAATCCCGCCGGGGTGAAGGTCGCGGCGTTCAAGAAACCGACCGACCGAGAACTCGCCCACGACTATCTCTGGCGAGCGCATGCGCACACTCCCGCGAACGGGGAACTCACGATCTTCAACCGCTCGCACTATGAAGATGTGCTCGTCGTGCGGGTGCACAATCTCGTTCCCGAGGAACGCTGGGCCCGTCGGTACAAGCACATCCGAGACTTTGAGCAGATGCTGGCCGATGAGGGAACCACGATCATCAAGCTGTTCTTGCACATCGGCAAGGACGAGCAACGCGAACGCTTGCAGGCCCGGGTCGACGAGCCTCACAAGAACTGGAAGTTCAGCTTCGGTGACTTGGCCGAGCGCGAACACTGGGAGGACTACCAGGAAGCGTTCCGTGCGATGCTCGAAGAAACCTCAACCGAAGCGTCGCCGTGGTACGTCATTCCGGCGGACCGGAAGTGGTTCCGCAACCTCCTCGTCAGCGAGATCCTCGTCCAAACACTCCGGGGGCTGCACATGGCATGGCCGGAGCCGGAAGACGGTGTGCCGGGCACGGTGGTGACATGAGTTCGGTCGACATTGCGTTGGCCACACCGGCCCGACTCGGGGAGTGTCCCGTCTGGTCGACCACCGAGCAGGTCCTCTACTGGACCGACATCGAGGGCCGGGTCGTTCACCGATTCGATCCACAGACCGGCGTCGACGAGGCCCGAGGGTTCCCCGGCCGAGTCGGCACGATCGCGCTCGGCAACGAACCCGGTGGCCTCGTCCTTGCGATCGAGAACGGCCTCTTCACCTACGACTGGTTCGATCCCGAACGACTGGCGCCCTTCGCCCGACTGGAGCCGGATGGCAACGGCAACCGCAGTAACGACGGACGCATCGATCCGGTCGGCCGCTTTGTCCTCGGCACGATGTACGAGGATCCGGCTGCCGGCCGATCGACAGGCTCGCTGTACTGCATCGAGAAGGGCGACGTGCAGGTACTCCGCACCGAGGTCGGCATACCAAATGGACTCGTGTTCGATGCGGTCCGTGAGCGCGTGTACTGGGCGGACACCTTCACCTCGACCGTGGTGGTGGCGGACTATGACGCCACAACCGGTACTTGGCACGATGAACGGGTCTTCTTCGACTATGCCGATCAGCCCGGACGACCGGACGGCGCTTGCCTCGACACCGAAGGCGGCTACTGGTCGGCGTCGGTCACCGGCTGGTGCGTCACCCGAGTCGACCCAGACGGAACCGTCACCGACCGGGTCACGGTCCCGATCGAGAAGCCCTCGATGCCTGCGTTCGGCGGCCCTGATCTCGACCTTCTCTTCGTCACCACGATCGGCGCCGAGCGCAGCCGCACGGCCCCGCCGACTCGCGATGGCGCGATCGCCGGTTCACTCTTGGTGATCAGCGGGACCGGCGCGAAGGGGATCGCTGAGCCTGCCTATCGAGACTGACGCCGCTCGGCGCACCAGTCGACAAAACAGCAACGAGTCGGGCCGAAGGCCCGACTCGTTCACAGACTGGTGATCGGCCGCTACTCGCCCGCAGCAACCCGAAGGCGAAGTTCAGCGCGAGCCTTGTCGTAGGCCGCAGCCGCATCGTCGGCATCGGCGGCAAGTGCCTGCTCGGCCTCGGCCAGCGCCCGCTCCGCCCGAGCCACATCGATGACGTCTTTGGCTTCTGACACGTCGCTCAGGATCGTGATGTCTTCACCACTGACCTGCACGAAACCGCGGTGCACAGCAAACGTGTCGCGGCTCCCATCGTCCTTCACGACGTCGACCGACCACACCTGCAGGATCCCGATGAACGGGATGTGCCCGGCCTGGAAGGCGATGTCGCCACCCTCGACGGTGCGAGCGACAACCATCGAGGCCTCGCCGGTGTAGGACACCGACTCGGGAGAGACGACCTGAACGTTCAGCATGGTTCCTCTGTTCTCGGAGTGTCCCGATCAGCCGATCAGGCCTCGGCCTGCAGTTCGGCCGCCTTGCGCTCGGCCTCTTCCGCACCACCGACCATGTAGAAGGCCTGCTCGGGCAGGTGGTCAAGATCACCGTCAAGCAACGACTCGAAGGAGTCGATGGTCTCCTCGACGGGCGTGAACACACCGTCCTGGCCGGTGAACGCCTTGGCGACGAACATCGGCTGGGAGAGGAACCGCTGGACCTTGCGAGCCCGGTCGACGGTGATGCGGTCTTCTTCGGACAGCTCGTCGAGACCGAGGATGGCAATGATGTCCTGCAGTTCCTTGTAGCGCTGGAGGACCTCCTGCACCCGGCGGGCCGTCTGGTAGTGACGTTCGCCGACGACCAGCGGATCGAGAATCGTCGAGGACGATGCCAGCGGATCCACAGCCGGGTAGATACCGAGCGCCGCAATGTCACGGGAGAGCTCGGTGGTGCCATCGAAGTGGGTGAACGACGTGAACGGTGCCGGGTCGGTGTAGTCGTCGGCCGGCACGTACACGGCTTGCAGCGAGGTGATCGACTTGCCGCGGGTTGAGGTGATGCGCTCCTGCAGTTCGCCCATCTCATCGGCGAGGGTGGGCTGGTAGCCCACGGCGGACGGCATACGGCCGAGGAGGGTGGACACCTCCGAGCCGGCCTGCACGAAGCGGAAGATGTTGTCGATGAAGAGCAGCACGTCCTGGTTCTGGACGTCGCGGAAGTACTCGGCCATCGTCACGCCGGACAGGGCCACGCGCAGGCGGACCCCCGGGGGCTCATCCATCTGGCCGAAGACGAGGGCGGCCTTGTCGAGCACGGAGGTTTCGCCGTCGCCCATGACGGTTTCGCCCATCTCGATGAAGAGGTCGGTGCCCTCACGGGTGCGCTCGCCCACACCGGCGAACACGGACACACCACCGTGGTTGGAGGCCACACGGGTGATCATCTCGGTGATCAGAACGGTTTTGCCCACACCGGCACCACCGAACAGACCGATCTTGCCACCCTCCTTGTAGGGGGTGAGGAGATCGATGACCTTCACGCCGGTCTCAAACATCTTGGCCGACGGCTCGAGTGCATCGAAGGCCGGGGCCGAGCGGTGGATGTCCCAGCGATCTTGGGTGTCGTGATCGGGGCTGTCGAGACAATCACCCATTACGTTCCAGATGTGACCAAGGGTTCCGTCGCCAACCGGTGCCTGCACGCCGTGGCCGGTGTTGACCACCGGAGCGCCACGGACGAGGCCGTCGGTCGGCTTCATGGCGATGGCACGCACGCGGTTGTCACCGATCTGCTGAGCAACCTCAGCCGGGACATTGACCGCTTCGCCGTCGACATGGATGTCGAACTCGAGTTGGGTGTTGATTTCGGGCAGCGCGCCCGCCGGGAACTCGACGTCGACCACGGGGCCGGCGATGCCGACGATGCGGCCGTTCTTGAGTTCGTTCTCGGTGACAGTCATGGGTGTGTGCTCCTGGGAGGAGTGGTGTGGTGTGGATCGTTGGTGGACCGGCCCGGGTGGGTCAGCCCTCGTTCGTGGGGTCGGATGCGGTCTCGCTCTCGGGCGCGCTGCCGATCTGGGCGAACATGCCCTCGAGATCGATGGCCTGCGCCCCAGCACCGCTCTCGTCGAGCGCCTCGGCACCACCGACGATCTCCATGATCTCGGTGGTGATGGCGGCCTGACGAGCGGCGTTCATTTCGCGGCTGAGCTTGGTGATCAATTCTTCGGCGTTATCGGTCGCCGACTTCATCGCCCGCTGACGGTTGGCGTGCTCTGACGCCGCACAGTCGAGCAGTGCGCCGAAGAGACGGGCTTCGATGTAGCGAGGAAGGAGCGCCTCAAGCACCGAGTCGGGCGACGGCTCGAACTCGAAGCTGGCGGCCGCCTCGGCATCGCCACCGCCGGACTCGGCCATCACGGCGGTGTCCTCGAGCGGCAGGAAGCGACGAACCGACACCCGCTGGGTGCCCATCGAGACGAACTCGGTGTAGATGAGCTCGACCTCATCGACTTCGCCGCTGATGAACGCCTCGGCGACATCGTCGGCGATTCGGCGAGCGTCCTCGTAGCTCGGGGCATCGGTGAAGCCCTGGTAGTCGTAGTCGACCCGGTAGTTCCGGAAGCCGAAGTACGCCGACGCCTTCTTGCCGACGGCGAACAGCACGTAGTCCTTGCCTTCGGCCCGGTGCCCCTGAAGCTGGCGCTCCGCAGCCCGGATCGGGTTGGTGTTGTAGGCGCCGGCCAGACCGCGGTCACCAGCCATCACGATGAAGCCGACCTTCTTGACCTCGTCGGCTTGGCGCAGCAGCGGGTGGCTTGTCTCGGCCCCGCCCGCGGCAAGGTTCTCGATCACGGCCGTGATCTGGCGCGAGTACGGCCGCGCCGCGTCGGCTCGCTGCATCGCCTTAACCACGCGGGTCGCGGCGATGAGCTCCATGGCTCGAGTGATCTTTTTGGTGGACTGGACGCTGGAGATGCGTCGACGGAGCTCGCGCTCCTTGCCTCCCGGCATGAGTTACCTCAGTCCTCGTCGCGGGTGATGTCTTCTTCGGGGAGCGTGGTGTCGGAGTCGACCAGCTCCATGTGGGCTTCGCCCTGACCCTCTGCGTCGGGTTCAGCACCCGAGCCGTCGGAGGCCTGGAACTGCTCGGCGAACGCCTTGATGCCAGCTTCGAACGCGTCCTCGTCGGGGATGACGCCGTCGTTCTTGATCGAACTCATGATGTCGGCGTGACGGGTGCGGAACCACTCAAGCAGTTCCGCTTCGAAGCGCAGCACGTCCTCGACGGGGAGGGCGTCGAGGTAGCCGCGGGTGCCGGCGTAGATCGACACGGTCTGCTCGTCGACCGGGTACGGGCTGTTGACGCCCTGCTTCAAAAGCTCGGTGAGGCGGTAGCCACGCTCAAGCTGGGCCTTCGACACCGCATCGAGATCGGAGCCGAAGGCGGCGAACGCCTCAAGCTCACGGAACTGCTGCAGGTCGCCCTTCAGCGTGCCGGTGGCGGTCTTCATGGCCTTGACCTGGGCGGCCGAGCCGACGCGGGACACCGAAATACCGACATCGACGGCGGGGCGGATGCCCGACTTGAACAGATCGTCCTGGAGGAAGATCTGACCGTCGGTGATCGAGATCACGTTGGTCGGGATGAAGGCGGACACGTCGCCGGCCTTGGTCTCGATGACCGGGAGGGCGGTGAGCGAACCGGCGCCGAGTTCGTCGGACAGCTTGGCAGCCCGCTCGAGAAGACGCGAGTGGAGGTAGAAGACGTCGCCCGGGAAGGCTTCACGGCCCGGCGGGCGACGCAGCAACAGCGACACCTGACGGTAGGCCTCAGCCTGCTTGGAAAGGTCGTCGTAGATGATCAGCGAGTGCTCGCCGTTTTCCATCCAGTGCTGACCCATGGCGCAACCGCCGTAGGGGGCGAGGTACTTGAACGGGGCCGGATCCGATGCGGGGGCGACCACGACCGTGGTGTACTCCATCGCACCGAGCTCTTCGAGCGTGGCAACCGACTGGGCGACTGTCGAGGCCTTCTGGCCGATCGCGACATAGATGCACTTCACCCCGAGACCCTTCTGGTTCAGGATCGTGTCGAGGGCGATGGTGGTCTTGCCGGTCTTGCGGTCGCCGATGATGAGCTCGCGCTGACCACGGCCGATCGGGATCAGCGAGTCGATCGACTTGATGCCGGTCTGCATCGGCTCGTGCACCGGCTTGCGGCCGGTAATACCGGGAGCCTGAATCTCCATTCGGCGGGGCTGGACGTTGGTCAGCGCTCCCTTGCCGTCGACGGGCTCACCGAGCGGGTTGACAACTCGGCCGAGCAACCCGTCACCGACCGGAACCGAGAGGATCTCGCCGGTGGCGACCACGGTCTGGCCTTCCTCGATGCCCTCGACGTCGCCGAGCACCACGGCGCCAATCGAGTCCTCGTCGAGGTTGAGGGCGAGGCCGACGAGTCCGTTCTCGAAGCGGAGCATCTCGTTCACCGCCGCGTTGGGCAGGCCCGAAACGCGAGCAATACCGTCGCCGACCTCGAGCACACGACCCACGGTGGTCTGCTCGACGGAGGGGGTGAAGCCCTCGAGGTTCGCCTTCAGCGCTGCGGTGATCTCATCGGTGTTGATCTGCAGATCAGCCATTTTCGTCTATCTCTCTGGTGTGAAGTTCTGGGTGGGCGGTGAATCGATGGGGACGGTCAGCCGATGTGGCTCTTGACCTGGGCGAGGCGGCTGCGCACGCTGCCGTCGATGACGGTGTCACCGATGGTGGTGACGATGCCGCCGAGCACGGAGGGGTCGACGGTCACGCGGACGTCGACATCCTTGCCGGTCGCCTGCTTGAGCGAGGCGGCGAGGCGCGCCATCTGATCCTCGGAGAGCGCAACGGCGGAGCGGACCTCGGCGACGTCGCGGCCACTGGCGGCCGCCAGTTTGCCGACGAGCGCTCGGGCGATCGCCGGGAAGTCGCTGGCTCGACCGGCACCGACCACGAGGGAGACCGCCGCAGTGGTGACATCGGAGGCCTTCCCCTGAAGGAGGTCTTCGACGATCTGCTGACGGGTGGCGGCTGGCACGTGGGGGTCGGCGAGTGTGTTGCGCAACTCGTCGTTGGCCTCAAGAGCCTGGGCAAAGCGCAGGATCTCGTCGTCGGCCCCGGTGTCGCCCTCCGCTCGCAGCACCGCGAGGAGAGCGGCGGCGTAGGCGTCGATGGTGTCGCTCATGAGATGGTCTTTCGTTCCGCGGTCAGCTGGCGCCGACGCTGGAGATGTAGTCGTCGATCAGGGCGGACTGGGTGGTGTCGTCGAGGTTGTTGCGCACCACGGCGTCAGCGGCGATGCGGGCCTGCTCGGCAACGGCGGCACGGAGGTCAGCCAGGGCTTGGTCCCGCTGGGCGGCGACCTCGATCTGAGCCCGCTCCTTCGCATCAGCGACGTCGCTCTCGGCGCGTGCGATCAGGTCCGCCTCAAGGCGGGTGGCCTGTTCGCGGGCATCGGCGATGATCGCGTCGGCTTCAGCACCAGCGTCACCGAGCGAGGAGGTGAGAGCCTCCAACTCGGCCTCAGCCTCGGCCTTGGCCTGCTCGGCCTCAGCGAGTTCGCTCTCTACCCTGTCCGAGGTGGCCTTCATGGCGGCCTTGATCGCCGGCACGCCCTTCATGACGAACACCACGGCGATGATGAGGAACGCAGCTGAGCCCCAGTAGAACTCGTTCGGATCGCCCGGGATCCAGTTTCCGTTCGGTCCTTCGGCGGCGAAGATTCCGATCATGGTCGTCTCCTTCAGTCGGCCGAGAGGGCCTGGTCGATGACGGACTGCTGGGTTCCAGCGTCAAGATCACGGCCGAGCACGATCTGTGCCGCCCCGACGGCGAGCGACGACACGTCGCCTCGCATGCCGGACAGCGCTTCAGCTCGGGCCTGGTCGATCTCGGCTTGTGCACTGCGCCGCATCTCGGCGATTTCCGTGTCGGCTTCGGCCTGCAGGACCGCGCGACGCTCGTCGGCGGCAGCACGGGCCCCGGCGAGCAGGGCGTTGGCCTCGGCCCGCGCCTCGGCGAGGGTTGCCTCGTGGTCCCGACGAGCTGAACCGAGCGCAGAGGTCGCCGCATCGGCGGCATCCTTGCCCGACTGGATCGTGCTGGAACGCTCTGCCATTGCCCGCTGGATCGGGGGCAGGAGGACCTTCTTCATCATCGCCCAAAGGGCGAAGAAGAAGATCGCCGCCCAGACGATCTCGTTCTCGACGGGAATGACGGGGTTCGGCGGGGCCTCTTCTTCGGCCGCTACAACGATGGCCAAGAGATT
>Ga0181587_10000972_pt1 | contig 23777 bp, 17 predicted proteins | sample 071ome_27_FD_132463 | JGI IMG/M metagenome (GOLD analysis project Ga0181587, IMG submission 132463) | Coastal salt marsh microbial communities from the Groves Creek Marsh, Skidaway Island, Georgia - 071409AT metaG (megahit assembly) | ecosystem: Environmental > Aquatic > Marine > Intertidal... | reverse complement strand
AGCGTTTAGGGACAAGAATGAGGTAGGTAAGTTGGCCGATTTGCATTTAGAGAAAACGCATACACCCACAATGGGCGGAGCCTTGATTTTTATCTCCGTTTTGGTGAGTGCCCTGCTTTGGGCAGAACCCAATGTTTATGTTTGCACAGCTCTCATTACCTACAGTCTGCTTACTGCAGTTGGCTTTGCAGATGATTACTTAAAAATATCCAAAAAGAACAGTAAAGGATTATCGGGAAAGTTTAAACTTATCGGACAAGTTCTTACCACCTTGGTGGCTCTCTTTATACTTCTCGGTCCTTTGGCGAGTAATTTAAATGGAGTGGGGCAAGAAAGTCTGGGTAGTCCTTCCAAAATGCGGGAGTTTTGGATGCCATTTATCAGTTATTCCGATCCAAGCAATATACCCGTGCTATCCCTTGGTTCCCTTGCATTTCTTTTTATGGTGACTTTAACAGGCACGAGTAATGCAATCAATTTGACGGATGGACTGGATGGATTGGCCATTGGATGTACGGTGACAGTCGCTTTGACCTATGCGATTATGGCCTATGCGTCGGGTAATTTTCTTATCGCTGATTACTTAAAAGTTAGCTGGGTTCCCGGGTCGGGTGAACTTGCTATAGTCTGCATTGCCTTATTGGGAGGGAGCTTGGCCTTTTTATGGTATAATGCACATCCTGCGGAGGTGTTTATGGGCGATACTGGTTCTTTAGCCATAGGTGGGTTAGTTGGGATTATCGCTCTGATGATTCATCAACCCTTAACCCTGATCATTGTTGGTGGAATTTTTGTCATGGAAGCCACCTCAGTCATCCTGCAGGTTGCCTCTTTCAAAATGCGGAAAAAAAGAATTTTTTTGATGTCTCCAATTCATCATCATTTCGAACTTAAAGGGTGGAAAGAGACCAAGGTGGTTATTCGATTTTGGATACTTTCCTTATTGTTTGCCCTTATTGGATTAGCGACTTTAAAACTAAGATGATTCAACGATCTGAACAGAAATGGTGGAGTGAACAGGGTAAACCTGTGGCCGTATTGGGTGGGGGAATCAGTGGCCTTGCCGCATGTAAACTCCTTAATCAAAGAGGTCTTGATACTCAATTATTTGACGAGAAAACAAGAGTTTTCAATGAAAGTGATGCCCGCGATTGCTCGTTCATCGTTCGTAGTCCAGGCTTTTGTCCAAGTCATGAATGGATTCGAATTGCGGTAGATTCTAAAAAAACAATCCTATCCGAAGTGGATCTCGGATTCAGTCTGACTAAGCCTTTGGAAATCGTGGCGATTACTGGTACAAACGGAAAAACTTCGCTTACAAGTATTCTCAACCATGTAGCCAATAATTTAAATTTACCAAGCTTGGCCTTGGGTAATATTGGTACTCCCATATCGGATGCGGTTTCAAACAACTTAGTAGAAGATAAAATTGTATTTCACGAAACAAGTTCTTTTCAGGCTCTGACATCGAACTATTTTAAGCCCAATTCTTTATTGTGGACTAATTTCTCTTCGGATCATTTGGATTATCACCGATCCGAGGTTGAGTACTTTCTAGCTAAATTAAAAATTGCCAATCAATGTTTATGCCCAAGCCAGGTTTTTCTGGGCAAAAGTGTGATTGAGTCGGCCAGAAAGTTTGGACTAATCTTAAATCCATCTTTTCGCAGAGTGGATCCCCTCATTGTGGATGGCAACGATCTTAATTTGCCTGCTTTTTTTAAGACAAAACCACAACTGGAGAACCTTGCTTTTGCGTTGGCATGGTTTCAAGAAAAAGGAGTCAGTAAAACCCAATTCTTTGATCATCTGGATGGATATATCCCTCCTAAGTATAGGTTATCTAAAACATCCGTAGTGAATCAGGTTACTTTTTGGAACGATTCCAAATCGACCAACCTTTCCTCCACCCTAGCTGCAGTGAAGTCTTTGGATAAGAAAATAATCTGGATTGGCGGGGGAAGGAGTAAGGGCCAAAAGTTGGAAGAATTTTCCAGAACTTTATACCCCCATATTCACAAGGCATTCTTAATCGGGGAAACGGCAAATGAACTAAGCGAATTATTGCGTTCAAAAGATGTAGAAGCCGTAGTTTGCCAAAACCTTGAAGAGGCCATTTACCGTGCCTTTAAGCATGCCAACTCCCCCTCAGATATATTATTCAGCCCAGGATTTGCTAGCTTTGATATGTTCAAGGATTATTCCCAACGTGGAAAATCCTTTGAAACTATCGTTTTCGATTTGAAGACAGCTTTGCAAAAGACTACGAAAATAGAAGTAAATTTTTTGTAAGTTAGCCAATAAGAATTATGAAATTAACAAAAGTATTCGGTATTGTTCTCTCACTTCATGTTGGAGTGATTCTACTTGTGATGTTTCAACCAAGTTGTCAGACCACGGGTGGTTCCTCCAAAGTGCAGAAAGATTCTCAAGATGTCTTGCCCGAAGAGAGTTCGGATCAAACCTTTAATCAGGGACTTATAGAGGGAGATGAAACCGAGCCCTCCGTAAGCAATACCTACGAGTATTCCGCACCCCAACGCCCCCAACCAGGCGAGCTTACAGTTCCACAAGAGCCTAAGCCATCGGAGGTTACACCCGCAGTGATTGTACCTTCTGAATCTCCCTTAGCTCCGGTAGAGCTAAAGCCCACAAATATTAGCATCTATAATGTGGTCAGGGGGGATACTCTTTGGGGCATTGCCAGAAAAAATGGAGTCTCCTTAGCTGACTTGCTCAATGCCAATCCCAATTTTGATAAAAGTGGACGGCTATCTATCGGGCAGGAGATTATCATTCCAGGGGTTGCAAATGCTTCTTCACAACCCAAAGCTATGAGGATTGATAGCCCAGAAATTTCCCCAACGGATGAGGGGACATACACCATTGAAAAAGGAGATACGCTTTCTAGGATTGCTAGAAAGCACAACATTCGGTTGTCGGAATTGTTGAAAGCGAACAATATGTCCATGTCATCGATCATTCGTCCAGGGCAACGATTATCGATCCCCGGTGGAACCCAGGTTGCGGTTGATCAGGAAGTTGTGCCCACCCGTACCGTTCCTCCTGGTGCGAGTACTCATGTGGTAAAGAAAGGGGAAAACCTTTCACGAATTTCTTCAATCTACGGAATTTCAGTTTCCCAGATCATGGAGTGGAATGGTTTATCAAACCCTAGTTTGATCCGTGCTGGGCAACCGCTGATTGTATCACAAGCAAGTGACTTGGATACCTCTCCTCCTGCTCAACCCATTCAAGTCGAGCAAGTGGAAGATAATTCAGCCGATCCAAGTGGAAGTTTACAGGATTTTTTCAATGATTCGTCGAATGACGATAGACCTATTATAGACGCTCCTTAATAGGTATGTATGGATGTGTGGTGAGAAAGGGAGGTTCGATTGGCAGAGGTTGGTTTTTTAAATAAGACAAGAAATTGGGTGACGGTATATGTCATCGTCGCCTCGATTGGTTTGACCATGATCGGTCTTGTTATGCTTTTTAGTGCAGGTGCGGTTCGTGGTGCACAAGATCTGCTCTTCAAGCAGATGATTTGGGTCGTGATATCTTTTTTGTCTGGGTGGTATTTCTCGGTCGTGAATTTAGAATGGTTGAGAAATCGGGCTTTTGTCATTTATGCAATCTGTATCATTGGTCTTATTTTAACTCTTATCCCTGGTATTGGAGTTAAGGTAAACGGTGCACAGAGATGGATTGGGTTAGGCCCGTTAAGAATACAACCTTCCGAATTTGCCAAGATTGGAATAGTGATCATTATGGCGAGGTATTTTGCCGATCAACAACGGGAGGTAGGCTCTTTTTTGAAGGGTTTTGTCTATCCATCTCTCATTATAGGGATTTCATGCACTTTGATTATATTGCAACCTGATTTTGGCACTTGTTTTTTATGTGGATCGGTAGGTGCACTTCTTATGTTTCAGGCAGGAGTTGGGTTGAGGTGGTTACTTCCAGTAGCCGGTCTTGCAGTATCTGTTTTTTCAATTTTGGTTTATTTCGACCCGGTGCGGATCAGGCGGGTTACTTCCTTTCTGGATGTAGAGGCAAATGCCAATGATAGTGCTTATCAATTATGGCAAGGAATGCTCGCATTTGGAGTAGGGGGGCTTGAGGGTGTCGGGTTAGGCATGGGGCGACAGCAAATGTATTTTTTACCTGAAGCCCATACAGACTTTATTTTTCCAGTAATTGGGGAAGAACTCGGGATCTTGGCAACCCTTGGCATTCTTTTAGCGTTCATGGTTTTCTTTTTTTCCGTTTGTCTCAAAATTCGGCTGGTCTCGAGAATGAACGAGTATCTCCTTGCCATGGGAGCCCTCCTTTTTGTTGTACTGCAGGCCATTATAAACATGGGGGTTGTGACCGGTTGCTTACCGACGAAAGGAATGTCTCTCCCCTTTATAAGCTATGGCGGATCTAACTTGGTCGTAACCTTTATTTTTGTAGGTTTGGTCATCAATGTAATGAGAAGGATGGATCATCCATCTCCCATTCAAGCACGCGAGTTATGAGGAATATAGTTATTGCATGCGGTGGGACAGGTGGTCATTTAACACCAGGAATTGCTTTGGCACAGAGCCTAGAGGAACAAGGTTGTAGCACTTGGCTTTTAATTAGCCACAAGCAGGTGGATTCAAGGCTATCAGCCAAATATCCAGAGTTAAGTTTTGTGCCCATGTCTGGGGCACCGCTCATAAAAACCCCTGTAGGCCTTTTTAAATTTTTTAAGGGTTTTATCATTTCGTTTATTAGATCCCATACTTTTTTTAAAAAGATAGATGCAGATGCATTAATTGGGTTTGGAGGCTATTCTTCCTTTGGTCCAGCCCTGGGTGCCTTTACTTGCAGGATTCCTTTTTTTGTCCATGAGGCAAATCGGGTAGTGGGCAAGGCAGTGCGTTTTTTATCGAAAAGAGCTGCTCGGGTCTATTTGCCCTATGGCGTCATGCTGCCGGGGGTTTCATCCGAAAAAGTATTCCCTTTGGGATATCCTCTCCGATCCGATTTTCGAAGAATTCCAATGGAAAGAGCCCGAAAGTGCCTGGGTATTTCGATGAAAGAAAAATTGCTCCTTGTATTAGGTGGCAGCCAAGGTGCCCAATCTTTAAATAATTGGGTAAAAGACAATCTTGGTGAATTGGCTGAAGATGGAATCTCCGTCTATTGTTTAACCGGAATGAGAGAGCAGAATTCTGGTACGGTGCAGTTAAAGGGAATCGGTGGAGAAATCATCACCAGTAGATTTGTTGCCTTTAGTGATCAAATCCATGTCTTGATGTCAGCGGCTAATTTGATCATTTCACGGGCTGGGGCTGGTTCGATTGCGGAAATTACCAGATGTCGTGTTCCATCAATTTTGATTCCCTATCCCTATGCTGCCGATCAGCATCAACTTGCCAACGCTAGTTACCTTGAATCCAAGGGTGGCGGTGTGGTTTGTCTTGAAGAAAATATAAATAAAAAACTTCTGTCTGAAGTAAGAGAGGTCATGTTTAATGAAGAATTTCGGGCCATTTTGAGACGCAATCTATATTCGATTGACCAGGAAGATAGCGCACAAAAATTAGGCAAGGAAATTCTGCAATATCTCCAACTAAAAGAGAATTTTTCAGTCTCGTCTGAACTTCTAGAAGGGGCAAGGATATGAGAAGACCTCGACGGGTATTACTACTAGGTGCTGGAGGCATGGGAATGTCTCCTCTTGCTCTTTATCTTAAGGGTGCGGGTGTTTGGGTGGAGGCGTTTGACGATTGTTTTATTGAGCCGAACCGAAGCTATCTCTTGGATCGGGGAATCAAGATTTTGGATGAATTAAATCCAATCAAATCGCCTGACTGTGTTATTTACTCCTCGGCTATCAACCTGGAAGACCCCCGACTTACGAGTTTGAAAGGCTTGAATGTGCCGATGTACAGACGGGGTGATTTTTTGGCGGAATTATTTGCCCGTCATAAGGTGATTGCAGTGGTTGGAAGTCACGGCAAAACAAGTGTTTCCGGGAGATTAGCCTGGGCCCTGAATCAATCCGGTTTTACCACATCGCACTTGGTGGGTGCCCAATTCAAAGATTTTGCCTTGCCCTCCGGTTTTTATTCCAAATCTAGATGGGTGGTTATCGAGGTGGATGAAAGCGATGGTTCAATCGAATCTTTTACTCCATGGATGACAATATGTTTGAATTGCGACTGGGACCATGTCGACCAATATGAGAACAGTTCGAGTTTTGCGGGGGCGTTAAGAAGACTTTTCGAAAGAACAAAAAAATCCATCATCTGTAGCGATTCGACTTCTCTGAAAAAGATTGTTTCGGGCATAGAGGGAAAGACGATTTCCCTGTTCAAGGGAGTCAAAAAACCGGCCGATTTTTTGCAAGCTAACCAACGGGCGGTAATCGAAACTGGAAAAGTGCTCGGTTGTAACTTTTCCAAAATTAATTTCAGTGATTTTCCCGGAATCGAAAGAAGGCAAAATACCCTTTATCATTCAGAAAATAGAGAAGTCTTTGAAGATTATGCCCATCACCCAACCGAAATTGCCAGTTTGCTTCAGTATCGAAATGAGTTGCTGCCCAGTCATTTGCTTAAGGTAATTTTTCAGCCCCACCGATACTCCAGAACGAAGGCTTTGGCTTCTGAGTTTGCCGAAGAGCTTTCTTCGGCGGATGAATTGCACCTGCTTCCAACCTATGGGGCCTTCGAAAAGTTCGATAAGTTGGGTGCGGTGGAAGCACTAAGCGGGTATTTGCCTCCGCGACTTCGTGATTCTGCAAAGGTGTTTTCTAATTTTCATGACCTTAAAATTGCCTTGGGAAAGCAATCTTCGAGTCATAAAGATCAAATTATCTTTCTAGGTGCTGGAGACTTACACAAGTGGGCTCATGCGTTTTCTTCCTGGGAGCATTGTGGAGGAAATAAGCAGGACGCCTTTGGGCATTTTGTAAATAAACGCATTTCTCCGCAGACAAAATTGCTGCCAGATATGCCCCTTGGTTCTATGACGACCATGGGAGTGGGAGGTTCAACTAAATGGTATGCCGAACCCGCCAATACAAACGATCTAAGAACCTTGGTTGAAGCTTGCGATCTTTTTGAAATACAGCGTGCCATGCTCGGGCGAGGATCCAATTTAATTGTTCCTGATCAAGGTTTTGGGGGATTGGTGATTCGTCTTCGGGGCGAGAGTTGGAAGAAAGTCGAATTACACTCAGACGGAACGCTCACTGTCGGGGCCGGAGCAAGACTTAAGGAAATATGTAAATTTGCATGCACCAAAAACCTTAGCGGATTCGAGTTTCTTGAAGGTATACCTGGTACTCTAGGTGGAGCACTTAGGATGAATGCAGGGGCCATGGGTTGGGAAATTTTTGACTTGGTGGATTGGGTTAGCTTTTTGATGCCTGATGGTAAAATTAAACAGATTGAGGGAAGTGAACTGGAGGTAGGCTATCGATTTTGTAAAGAGGCTTACAATGGGGTTGCTCTTAGGGCGAAATTAAAACCTGAGGGGCGAGCTCAACATTTAGAGATACGAAAAGTGATCGAAAAAATGTCCCGTAAGAGAAGGAAGAGTCAACCAAAGCAAGCCAGTTCCGGATGCGTTTTTAGAAACCCGGATTCCCTACCTGCAGGTATGTTGATTGAGCAGGCAGGATTGAAGGGAGAAAAAATTGGAGGGGCAGGGATTTCAGAAGTACATGCGAATTTTATCGTTAATCATGGTGATGCTACATCCGAGGAAGTTGTTGAGCTTATCCAAAAAGTAAAAAAGAGAGTTAAGGATGCCCATGGGGTAATTCTTGAGCCGGAAGTCAACTTACTGGGGCACTCTTGGAAGGAGTACCTGTCTTAAATTAATCAAACTTATGAATGGAATACCCAGAATTGTCATTTTAGCTGGAGGAATTGGCCCAGAGCGGGAAGTTTCTCTTCAGTCAGGAAGTGCATTATTAGAGGCCTTGTCTCTCAATTTTGATACTCAGTTGTTCGATTTAAAGAGTCGAGAACTGCCCTCCGAACTCAATCCCAAGAGGGATGTAGTTTTACCGATTATTCATGGTCTTTTTGGCGAAGATGGAGAACTTCAGACTCTCTTGGATCAAGCGGGTTTTGAGTATTGTGGGAGCGGTGTGGAGTCCAGCAAACTTTGCATCGATAAAGCTCGGGCTAAAGATCGGGTATCGGGCGTGGGTGTGAGGGTTCCTCGGGGAATTGAGTTTAATGACCCCCAGGCTTTGAACTTAGATGAAGTGATTGCCCAATTAGGATTGGAGCTAATCATCAAACCCATGGATCAAGGGAGCAGTGTCTCCTTGTATCTTATTTCAGGAGAAGATGATCTTAGACAGACTGTACAAAGATTGAACCCTAATAACTGGTTAGTCGAAGAACGGATTTTTGGGCGTGAGGTTACGATCGGAGTTTTGGACAGAGATACATTGGGAATTGTTGAGGTAATTCCTTGCGGTGGGGTGTATGATTATCAAAGAAAGTACACTCCTGGTTCAACCGAGTATCGATTTCCAGCGGTTATTGATCAAGAAACCGAAATGGAGATCAAAGAGTTTGCGATGAATGCATATCAGATTTGTGAATGCAGGGATTTTGCAAGGATTGATTTTATTATTTGTGATGATGGACATGCTCATTTTTTAGAAATTAATACTTTACCTGGATTAACGGCTACAAGCCTACTTCCCAAGAGTGCCAGTTCTTCTGGATATAATTTTAACCAGTTGACTAAAAAATTAGTCCAACCCGCTATCGATAGATTTTTGAAAGTCTCTCTTGATCAGCAACCTCCTCACGCAGCCTAATTTATGACTAAAAGAAAAAAGAATGATCTCTCGATGCCTGTAAGCTGGCGTAGTCTTAAGCCTAGTTCATCTTCTAAATCCAGTTCAAGCATCGCAGCACGCAAGAAATTACTCATCTTGAGCCGATTTTTTTTAGTTTTAAGCTCGGTCGTTGTCTTGGCTTTTTTAATTCACTATCAGTTTAACCAATCCTTTCCCTCCAAGTTGTACCAAAGGGATTTTGCAGGGATTGCTTCCCCTGTAGACCGGGTTCTTTTTCGTTCTGATGGGGCGTTGAGTCAAAAGTGGTTTTTAAATTGGATCGGTCCATTGAGAGGGCTCTCACTTGCGGAAATTGATCTAAAGAAACTTCATCAGTCCTTACTTGATGAGGATCAAATCTTGTCCGCTACTATAGAAAGAAAATTTCCTTCGACCTTGAAAGTATTGATCAAGGAACGGGACCCTCTATTGGTTCTAAGGTTGGGTCGCGAAGAGGGTGGTTTTCAAGATTGGTTAGTCTCCTCAGATGGATCTCTTTATCAAGGAACAGGTTATTCACCATCCACTTTAAAACATCTTCCCTCCCTTCAGGTTTCCCCTTCTTTGATTCAAAAGAAAAGTAATCAGGATGGATACGAGAGGTTAATGGATATGCCTTCTGTTTCTCCTCTCTTGGAGTTGGCCAGGATAGAATATCCTGAGATTTACCGGGATTGGCGAGTGGTTTCTTACAATCGTCCAACGGAAAAGGACCCTGGTGCTAATATTACCATTAAGTCAAAAAGAGTTGGGAGTATTCGTTTCAATCCGTCCGATTATGCCACGCAACTTAAAAGGCTCCGCTATATGCTCGAGGAACCTAGGTTCACCAAAGCTCCCTTCATTCATTCGATTGACCTATCTCATGGTCGATCAGTTTTTGCTAAGATCTAAAAAATGCTAAAATCTCAATTCATAAAGTTATGAGTAAAATAATTGGTGCGGTGGAAATCGGAACTTCTTTTTCGAAAGCCTTAATCGGTGAGGTTTTAGAAGACAATACCCTCAACATTGTGGGTAAATCTCAGCGTAAAAATGAGGGGATGCGAAAAGGTGAAATTGTTGATTTTAGAAAGACTGCATCCAGTATGCATGCTGCGTTGGAAGAAGCGGAAAAAATGTCTGGTACAACCGTTGATTCGATTTACTTGGCCCAATCTGGTGCTCATCTGCGTGGCTCTTTTTTAAGGGGTAGTGCCAATGTCGCATCCCCCGATGGAAAAGTTTCCCTGGCAGATCTTCAGCGTGCGGCGGAGGAAGCCAAAAGGAAACAACCCACATCTGGCAGGTCTTATGTGCAACATATGCGTCTACCTATTTTATTAGATGGTCGTCCAGTAGAAGATCCCGTGGGGATGATTGGTCAAAGAGTCGAACTCGCTTATTGGTCAATCGAGGGCGATGAAACAGCGATCCGCATGAATCTCGATCTGGCTTATCAGTATGGTCTGGATGTGGATGACTTAATCCTCTCTTCGATTGCATCAACCACCTTGGTCGCAGGGCCTGATTTACGAAGGGCAGGAGTGCTAGTGGTGGATATGGGTGCAGGGGTTACCGACTTGGCTTTATATCGTGGTGGGAACATTGCATTCACCGGGGTGATTCCAGTGGGAGGGGATCATCTGTCTGGTGATTTAGCTATGGGATTAAGAGTCTTGGAACCTTACGCAGAGGAACTGAAGCTAGAATATGGGAAAGCCCAAGCAGATTCAACCGACGCAGAACAAGACCTTTGGATTATTGGTAATAAAACGATCGGAGACCGAACGATTCCACGCAAAGCCATTGCGGATATTATTCATGTACGAACCGTAGAATTATTTGAGATTATAAGCAAAGAGTTGGGAGACTTGCTAGATCCAACGGAGCTCGGAGCCGGAGTTATTCTCACTGGAGGTTCATCCCGTCTGCCTGGAATCGAGTCGTTAGCATCCAAAGTATTGGGTGTTCCAGCCACGAAAGGTACATTTCCCACAGGTTTGGGGCAAGAATTAGCCCAACCGGAAAATTCGTCGGTTCTCGGTTTGCTTCATTATGGGTTGGAGGATCGGAGTTTGCCTGGTGAATCTCGCTCGAATCAAACGAGCGGACTTTTTAAAAAAATTGGTGGTTTTCTAGGTATATAAAATCCCCAGCGTGCAAGTTTAATCCATACATATTACCATGAGCCAAGATACATTATTTGAAGAAGAAAACCTTCGGGTTCCCGCCGAAAATACTTATGGGATCCGAGCAAAAGTAATTGGTCTAGGAGGAGCAGGCATCTCGTTGATTGATGGTCTGAGGTTCGATAACTTTGATTCTGTCGATAACCTTGCCGTGGATGTGGATATGAAGGCGATTTCGGAATCCCTGGCATCCCAAAAACTCATCTTTAGTAAAAGGCATACCCGGGGCATGGGCACCGGTGGAGATGTTGCCTTAGGTAAAAGATTGGCTGAAGAAGAAAAAGATAAGCTCCGCAAAGAATTTGAGGGAGTTGATGTTATTTTCCTGTTGGCTGGGCTTGGGGGTGGTGTTGGAGGTGGGGGTGCACCTGTAGTCGCTCGGCTAGCCCGGGAGCAAGGTGCCTTAATTTTTGCCTTTACTCCTTTGCCTTTTAGTTGGGAAAAATCACGACACGCCCAGGCTGAGAAGTGCATGTCGGAACTTCGAAACTACGCAAATGCAGTGGTTCCACTGCCCAACGATTCTTTGTTACAAATGGGAGGCGATGAGGCAACCGCTCTAGAATGTTTTGCTGAAGCCAGCCGCAATGTCAGCCGTGGCATAAGTGCGATTTGTAACCTAATCTACAAGAGAGGAATGATAGATGTCGATTTTTCCTACCTCCGCAAAGTTTTTGCTGGAAGAGGAGGAAGAACACTTTTTGGATATGGAAAAGGAAAAGGGCAAGATGGTTTGAGAGAGTCCTTGCGTGACTTAATGGTTTGTCCGATGCTGCATATGCCAGATGTTTCTAAGGCTGCAGATGTTTTGCTCATCTTTATTCAGGGAGGAACCTCTCTGAGTATGTCCGGTTTACAAACCGTTTCAAAAGAAATTCGTGATAGTTTTAAAGCAGGAGAAGAAGTTGTTTTTGGGGCCCATGTGGATGAAAACCTTGGAGATGAAGTGAAGATAACCGTCTTGGGGGTCACTGCTTTGGAACCAGCGATCCAAAAGGCTGATGTGGCTCCGGCTTCTCAGGAAGTAATCGAATTTACTTCTCCCGCCAAGCAGTCTCATCGTTCGAAGTTGGAAATCTTTGAAGATAAAAAACTTCCTTCTACAAACAAACTGAATAGAACAAACAAAAAAAAGGATCTTACGAACTTAGAGCAGAACACATTCTCCTTTATGGAAGAAAAAAACCAAAGGGGCATTTTTGATGATCTCCCGAATAAAAACATGTACGAGGGCGAAGATCTTGATGTGCCAGCATATTTAAGAAGAGGTGTAAAAATTGTAATTTAGAGAGATAAATCAATTTATATATTTTATTATTCTAAGATTTTGATTGTTTGACCTGTCCTTGAAAATACCTTTGATCATGGAATATGAGGTTATACCTGCTTGCTAGTTTTGTATCTTTTTGTGTGTTAAATACGGCTGTGGGCAAGTTGGCACATCTGTTGATCACATCCATTGGGGATGGAGTGGTTGAAATAGGAGAAGCCACCTCGATCAACCCGATTGCCAAATCGCAATTTTTACCGTCGAATAAAAAGTTATCAGTTCGTCCCCAAAGTGGCATCGAAACCCTCGCCTCAGGTTTTCAATTTCGCTTCGGCTCATCCACCACCTTTTTATTGGAAAATAAGGCTATCGAACTTTTTTCAGGTTCACTCTTTCTTCGTTCTAGAAATTTTAATAACAGTCTTGTGGTGCGTGGTCCTGAGGTTCTCGTTAGAATTTCCGGTGCGGGCTCATGTTTAATTGATGTCGAGCCAAATGGTGGATTCAAAATGGTTGGATTACTGGGTAAAATTCGTTTGCTCTATTCTGAGAGGGATTCCGTTTCTCTTCTCCCTGGCGAATTGTTATTTACCGATCTAAAATCTAAGAACTTTAGTGATAAAGTAATGGTTGACCTTTCCAACCTCTCTGAAACCTCGTTCTTAGTTTCAGGTTTTTCGAATAGTAAAAGTTTTCAAGAATCTTTGGGCAGCGTGGCTAAATCGCAGCAATTACTCATAGGCAAATCATTCGATGCAACCGTTGGCCATGCCCAAGGAGGGGAGAAATTTGAAATTTTGCAGGGAAATCAAGATAAGATGAGCGGAAAAAACCTTGGATCCAGTAGCTTACACAAAAATTATCAGCCATCGGAGGGGTCTCCCTTGAGCGAATTGCTCGGTCGCGATCCGATCCACTTTGCCAAAGAAAATTCGTCTGACATCCCCACATCTGCGGATTTGGAAACAAACACTAATCCAAATACAACCCGACCCTTTCCCAGTCGTTTACTTCGCGGGAATTGATTTAAACACGAACCTACTATGAATACTCCTATCCTTTTTCCCGTACTTGCTTCATCAGGAGACAGCGGTTACCTGTATGGCCTTTTCTTTCTCATAGTTGCTTTGATCATTGGTGCTGCCACCAGACATTTCCTCCAACGCATCCCTCTGCCCTTTACTGTCCTTCTTCTACTTATTGGGTTAGGAATGGGGGCACTCAATCGTGCCTATGGTCCTCATGGCGGTCATTCTCACGGGGTTGAACATGCAACGGAACATACTCCTGGTCTGTGGGATAAATTGGTGGATACCCTGAGTGGAGCCATCTCCTGGGGTGGGAACCTAGATGGTCACCTTATTTTATATGTTTTTCTACCAATTCTTATTTTTGAGGCTGGGTTTGCCCTGGATGTTCACACTTTTAAAAAATCCTTTCTCAATGCTTTCTATCTAGCTGGTCCCGGCATCATCACCGCAACCGTAATGACTGGGCTCACTTTTATGGGATTGATTATGGCTTTTGGGGGCGCGGGAGGAGCACTCGAGGACTGGAATGTCGATTCCGGTGCTTTTATTGTGTTGGCATCGATGCTTTTTGGTGCAGTCGTGAGTGCTACCGACCCAGTTGCGGTGGTTGCCTTGCTCAAGGAATTAGGAGCGAGCAAAAAACTGGGTACCTTAATTGAAGGTGAATCTCTGTTGAATGACGGGACAGCGATTGTCGCATTTGTTTTATTGATCGGAGTGGTTACAGGTGCGGAGCAATTTCTAGGAACGGGTAGTTTCATTGGCAGTGCTGCAATAGGATTTGGCAAGATTGGTGCGGCTGGAGGCTTAGTCGGTGTATTGATTGGTCTAATTGGCATCCTTTGGGTTCGGAAAGTGTTTAATGATCCACTGATTGAAATCACGGTTGTTCTAGTAACTGCTTATGCGGTGTTCTTTGTCTGTGAACATTTCTTCCATGTCTCAGGAGTTTTAGGGTTGGTCGCACTGGGCATTTTGATGGCTGGAGTCGGACGTACACGAATTAGCCCAGAAGTGGAGCATTTCATGCATGAATTTTGGGAATTCACTGCCTTTGCTGCGAATGTAATTATTTTCATCGTTGTTGGTGTAGTCATTGCTCAAAAAGCCCAGCCCACAGGAATGGACTTTCTCATTCTATTTCTGGTCTACATTGCCATTCATGTGGTTCGTGCAATCAATATGGGGATGTTTTATCCGCTGATGAAGAAAGCTGGTTACGGACTCCCTGGAAAGGACGCAGTTGTGGTTTGGTGGGGGGCTTTGCGTGGTGCGATTGGTTTGGCTTTAGCCTTGGTTGTGTACACCGAGAATTTAAGGTATGAGTTCGATATTTCAGAGGGTGGAAGTGGGTATTCTCAAAAAACCACATCGGTATTCGTGGTGGATGCAGAGGAGGCAAGCTCTTACTCTTCGAGTCCGAATCCCAACCTTAACCTATATGGAATGGCGGCTAATAGCTTCGCCCAAGCTAAAATTTCAAATGGAAGAATCGTCGAGATTGCACAATCCACTGAGACGGCTGAACAAACTCTAGGTAAGAAAAACTCCCGAGAAGCGTCAGAGTTGCGTGAACAACTCGCTTCTGGCGATAAAAAAGTACTCATCATTGGCGAGGGTAGTGGAGCAATTGTTCAGGCCTCTCTTGTTGGTATTTCAGCCAGGGTCAGAGATCAGTTCCTTTTCTTGATTTCTGGTATTGTATTGCTCACTTTGCTTGTGAATGCGACTACCATCAAGACGCTGGTTAATAAACTCGGACTCACTGAGTTGCCCGCTGTCAAAAAGCTGATGTTTTCCAATGCGACGGGAAATATTTCAAATGTTTGCGAGCAAGAAATGGACTTACTTAAGGATGATCGCTTTCTCAGTGGTGCTAACTGGGGGCTTGTTCGTAATTATCTTCCTGACCCGGTAACCTATCCCCTCACGGCAAGTGAACTCGAATCAATGGATACACTTGCAGAAGCCAGAAGAAGGCTTCTCGAAAAAGAAAGAAGTAGTTACTGGGCACAGTTTCGCTCCGGTTTGTTATCTGCCCGTGCCGTTGCCCTGTTGGACAACAATCTTAGTGAGTTCCTCGACTTCCAAGGTAAGGTTTCCATGACAGAACGAACCTACTTGGATGACATCTGTACAGTCAGTAAATTGAGTGAAGCCCTCAAAGAAGTTCCTTTTTTAAAAAGGTATTTTTCCGATAGAATCACCGTAGGGTACGATGCATCAAAGGCATTTGTGATCGCTCAACAAGCTATGGCCAAGATGGTCGACTCTTTGGTTAAGGAACTGGATGATTCAGGAGATGAAGAAAAGCAACAAAAGACCTCCCGTTTATTGAAAGATGAGATTCGTCAAAATCGCCTTCGAGGTCTTCAGTATATCCGCAACATGCATGAAAATTACCCAGAGGTCACCGTGGGGATTGAAACCAAAGATGCCATTCGTTCGGTATTGAACCACGAGCGTAATACGATCAAGAAAATGCGAGGAGAAGGCATGTTGGAAGCGGATGAAGCGACGCGTATGATTACTGCGGTGGAAGAAAGGATGAAAAATGTGATGGAGAGTCCTCTTGAACTGAGGCTTCCTGAGCCCGAAGAGGTTCTTCGCGAAGTTACTTGGTTGAAGGGGATGAGTGATCAGGTGATCGGAAAGATTCTTAACGCTTCGGAATCCCGAGTGTACAACTCCGGAGATTCCCTTATGAAACAGGGAGATTCCGGGGATGGACTGATCGTGATCACACGTGGAAGTGTCAAGGTTTCGATTGGAGATGTGGTCGTTGATATTATGGGCCGAGGAGCTGTGATTGGTGAGATGGCGGTCCTAGCCGGTGTGCCGAGAACGGCTACTGTGATCGCTGACTCAACGGTTAATGCACTTTGGCTAACCACCGATTCGATGCAAACAATCATGGGCGAATCTCCCGAGCTGGCAGGAAGCCTTTGGAAAACTGCAGCGATGAGATTTGCCGAGAACCTTCTTGGTGCCAAGGCTCCATATAATGGATGGAGTCAAATACAATTACGCCGATGGCTCAATGATGGTGAAGTGATGGCTCCTGCTGACGGAGAATCCACCAACCTTTATGGTAAAGTGGCTATATTGATTTCCGGACAAGCGATTGCCCCTGGTTCAGCTCAACCTATCGTTGCACCGGCCAGCCTGGATCTTGCTGAAGCTAGCTTTAATGGAAGTGCCAAGGTTTTCGTCCGTAACGCTTAAGGTTTAAAGACTAATTTTAATGGCGGAGAGGGCGGGATTCGAACCCGCGGTACCTTGCGGTACACAGCATTTCCAATGCTGCACAATCGGCCACTCTGTCACCTCTCCGTGGCTAAAATAGTTTGGAATTTATGAACGATGAATGCTTTTCAGTCAATGTTCAAAAGAACCCTAACCCACTCGATCCGTTATCGAGAGGCTGAATTTAAGAAGATCGGTTTTTCTGGTTTGCTTGTTTAGATATTTCATCTAAAAAGATGGGATGTATTCCAACGAAGTCGGTTACAACAGCAAGATTGAAGGCGAGGTCATCGTAACCCGCGCAGATGCTGTTGTTAATTGGATTCGTAAGCACTCAGTTTGGCCCATGCCTATGGGGCTTGCGTGCTGTGCGATTGAATTGATGGCATCTGCTGCATCCCGTTATGATATTTCACGGTTTGGGATGGAGGTTATGCGTTTTTCACCTCGACAATCCGATTGCATGATCGTCGCTGGAACCGTTACCTACAAGATGGCAGAAGTGGTTCGCAGGATTTATGACCAGATGGGAGATCCCAAATGGGTGGTTGCCATGGGGGCCTGTGCTTCCACTGGGGGTATGTATCGATCATACGCCGTAATGCAAGGTGTTGATAATGTCGTGCCTGTAGATGTCTATGTGAGTGGATGTCCGCCGCGTCCTGAGGCCCTCTTGGATGCAATGATGAAATTACAGGACAAAATCGGGAATGAACCGGCGGTAAAAAACCTGTCCAAAGAGCCCGTTACCTCCGTCGCATCTTAAGCAATGATTGACGAGGATTTCGTCAGCTTACTCTTAAAGGGTCGGGAATACCTATCCGTTCTTCATCAAGAAGATTGCCTGACATTGCAATCGGATCCAGCACACATCATTGATTTATGCACTCATTTGCGGGATGAGCAAACCTTTGATCTTCTTGCTGACCTGACTGCAATCGACCAAGGAGAGGATGCCTCAACCCGTTTTATCGTAGTGGTTCATCTTTATTCTTTGATTCATAAATCCTACCTTCGTATACATGTGAACTGTCTGGATAATTTAAATCCTGAAGTTCCTTCCTTAAGTGGTGTTTTTCCTGCGGCCAACTGGCACGAGAGAGAAACCTTTGATATGTTTGGAATTTCCTTTACTGAACATCCAAATCTCAAGAGAATTTTAATGTGGGACGAATATCCTTATTATCCTTTGCGTAAGGAGTTTCCACTCGCTGGGATTGAAGTGCCCTTACCCGCTGCCGATGTATCAGAGGTAACGGGTGCGAATGTAGATCCGGCTCCCATGATGGGAGGACCCTTCGTCTCATCCAGCAACGGTAGGTTGAGTGAGGCCGAGCCCCGGGGGAAAGATGAAAGCTGGACGGAGGATACGGAGAAACTTCTATGAGTAAAACGGTTAAAGAAGTTCAAATTGGAGATGTTGGTGCACAAGCTGCATCCCGCATGGATGGTGATCGTATGGCATTGAATGTAGGGCCATCTCATCCCACGACTCATGGAGTTCTTCGATTAATTATGGAACTTGATGGTGATCTTATTACCCGTTGTGAACCTGTTCTGGGTTACTTGCACCGTGGGGATGAGAAGATCGCTGAGAATATGACCTACAATCAGTTTGTTCCTTACACGGATCGACTTGATTATTTGGCACCCCTGGCCAACAATGTGGCTTATGCGATAACGGTGGAGAAATTGGCTGGGATTGAACTTCCAGAAAGGTGTGAAGCGATTAGGGTCTTGGTTTGCGAGATGGCTCGAATATCAAGCCATCTTCTTGGTATGGGGGTTTTCGGGATGGATGCAGGTGCATGGACTCCATTCATGTATACTTTTACCGAACGTGAAAAGCTCTACTCTCTTTTTGAGGAGCTTACGGGTGCACGTTTTACCACCAGTTACACCCGGATTGGTGGGGTGGCGCGAGATCTTCCTGAAGGTTGGCTGAGTAAAGTCGAAAAATTTGTTGATGAATTACCCCAAGCGATCGACGAAGTTGAAAAGTTACTTACCCGTAATCGAATTTTCCTAGATAGAACAGAAGGAATAGGAACTATTTCTAAGGAGGATGCAATTGCTTTCGGAATTACAGGTCCTAATTTACGTGCCAGTGGAGTGGATTTGGATTTAAGAAAAGACAGACCTTACAGTGGTTATGAAAAGTACGAGTTTGATGTTCCTATCGGAACCCGCGGGGACTGTTATGACCGTTATCTAGTAAGGATCGAAGAAGTTAGACAGAGTATCCTAATTATTAAACAAGTAATTGCATCGATGCCTGGGGGTCTTTGGTATGCTGAAGATGCCAAAAAAATCTTTGCTCCTCCCAAGGAACAGATCATGACTAACATGGAAGAGTTAATCCAAAACTTTATGATTGTAACTGAGGGACCTCAGATTCCACCAGGTGAAGTATATTTTGAGGCAGAAAACCCGAAAGGTGCTTTAGGTTTTTATTTGGTTTCAAAAGGGGGTGGGGTTCCTTACCGTCTCAAAATTCGAGCTCCCAGTTTTTGCAACTTGAGTATCCTAGAGAAGTTGGTCCCCGGGCATATGCTCAGTGACATTACCGTCATTTTGGGTAGTCTTGATTTTGTTATGGGAGAGTGTGATCGCTAATATGGATAATCAATTGGAACTATCAGAGTTAACTTTATCTAAGATAGATGAAGTTATCCCCAAGTACCCTGAAAAAAGAAGTGCTGCTTTGATGGTGATTCATCTCGTTCAGGACGAACTGGGCTCAGTGAATGACACCGCCTGCGAGTGGATAGCCGATCGGCTTGGTTTGCAACCCATCAATATTAAAGAGCTTGTGACATTCTATCCGATGCTCGTTCAGAAACCATGGGGGCGTAAACACATTCGAGTTTGCCGTACCCTTCCCTGTGCATTGAGGGGGTCCTATGCTACCTGCAAAACATTTGAGAAAAAATTTGGAGTCAAAGAAGGGCATGTTCGAGAAGATGGTGAGTATTCTTTGGAATTTATGGAGTGTTTAGCCGATTGCGGTCAGGGGCCTGTCGTGATTGTGGACGAAAAAACCTACGAAAACATTGAGGGTGAAAGGGCAGAAAAGTTTGCTCAACTTCTTACCGATGGAAAACTCGATGATTCAGAAGAATTTACAAGTTACGAAGACTCCCTGATTAAATTACCTGAATCCTAATCTTGTTGAATAATATGAGTAATTTGCCCAAAGAACGAAGGATCATTTTAAAAAATGCCGATGATCCATCCTACTCCAATCAGATTGATTGTTATGTGCGAATGGGAGGTTATGAAAATTTAAAAAAGGCAATTTCCATGCAACCCGAAGAGGTTGGGGAAGAAGTTTTAAAATCTGGAATTAGAGGTAGGGGTGGGGCTGGATTTCCGGCGGGAATGAAGTGGAAATTCCTAGATCGAAAATCTGGAAAGCCCATTTATCTCATATGCAATGCCGATGAATCTGAACCTGGGACATTCAAGGATAGGCAAATCATTTACAAAGACCCCCACCAACTGATTGAAGGCATGATGATCGCTGCCTATGCGATTGGAGCAAAACTCTCCTTTATTTACATTCGGGCTGAGTTTCATGAAGGTGCCCGGATTTTAAACCGTGCCATTGAGGAGGCTAAAAGCCATGGATTTTGTGGAAATAATATTCTAGGCACAGATTTCTCGTGCGACTTGGTGGTTCACCGTGGTGCCGGTGCCTATATTTGCGGAGAAGAAACGGGTCTGATCGAGTCTCTCGAAGGGAAAAGACCAAATCCGCGGATTAAGCCTCCTTATTTTCCTGCAGTTCTCGGTCTTTATCAATGCCCTACGATCGTCAACAATGTTGAAACCTTGTGTAATGTTCGTCACATCATTGAAATGGGTGGGGACGAGTTTTCCAAAATTGGCAAACCTAACAACACAGGTACCCGAATATGGTGTGTTTCCGGACAGGTCGTTAAACCCGGGTACTATGAGTTTGAGTGTGGATCACTAACTCTCGGCCAAATGATCTTTGAAGTTTGTGGTGGATTGCTGCCCGGTAGAAGTTTAAAAGCAGTCATTCCTGGCGGCTCCTCCGCTAAAGTGCTTAGGGCTGACGAAAGGTTTTCAGGTACCCTAAAAGATGGCACTGAATTTGACTGGGGCCTAGAAGATATACCTCTGGATTTTGACGGTCCTATGGCCGCGGGAAGTATGTCCGGATCAGGCGGCATTATCGTTATGGATGATACGGTGGACATGGTTGAAGCAATGGCGAATGTGAATGCATTCTATGCCCATGAATCTTGTGGGCAGTGCACTCCATGCAGGGAGGGTTCTTTATGGATGCGCAAAATTACCCAGAGAATGTGCTCGGGTGGAGCTAGGGAAGAAGATGCTGACTTGCTCCTTTCGGTCGCTAATCAAATCGAAGGTCGTACCATTTGTGCTTTTGGAGAAGCTGCGGCTTGGCCCACCCAAAGTTTTGTGACGAAATTTAAAGATGATTTTATTCAAAAAGCTTCCTCCTCTGAGAAACCGGAAAATTCAACTCTTCAACTCATTTAATTTCGATTCATGATTTCTCCACATAATGACGACTTGATCACGATCCGTCTAAATGGCTCGGAAGTCGAAGTTCCTAACGGCATCAACGCAGTCGAGGCAGCCGCGTTGCATGGAGTGGAAGTTCCTCACTATTGTTATCACCCAAAACTAAGTGTAGCTGGTAATTGTCGGATGTGTTTAGTGGAAATGGGTACTCCAATGAGGGACCGTGCTTCTGGTGAAGCCATTTTAGAAGATGATGGCAGTCCGAAAATCGGCTGGGTTCCCAAACCAGTTATTGGATGTGCCACCAATGTATCTCCTGGTATGCACCTACGTACCGAATCGGAATTGGTCCAAGATTGTCGTGAAGGAATCATGGAATTCCTTCTAGTCAATCACCCTTTGGATTGTCCCATCTGTGACCAAGCTGGAGAATGTCGCTTACAAGAGTTCGCCACAGACTATGGAAGAGGTTTCAGCCGCTATGTGGAGCGTAAGAATGTTAAGCCTAAGAGAACTCGCCTTGGACCTAGAGTGACTTTGGATGACGAGAGGTGCATTTTATGTTCTAGGTGTATTCGATTTTCTCAAGAAGTTGCCAAGGATGATGTTCTTGGTTTTGTTGATCGGGGCAGTTTTTCAACCCTTACTTGCTTTCCGGGGAAAGAATTGTCCAATAACTACTCTTTGAACACTGTGGACATCTGTCCGGTTGGTGCCTTAACCAGTACGGACTTCCGGTTCAAAATGCGAGTCTGGTTTCTTAAAGAATCGAAGAGCATTTGTACGGAGAGCAGTGCTGGATGCAACACCTTAGTCTCGAGTCGTGAAGGTAAAATCCATCGGATTACTCCAAGGAGAAATGATCAAGTCAACGATACTTGGATGACGGATAGTGGGCGTACACTCTTCCATTCGGTTCGCTCAGGAAACCGAATTTTACGACCCTGTGTAGAGAATCAAGATGTGCCGATGGAGGAGGCAATTTCTGCGGCGCTGAATTGTTTTAAAGGTAAAAAAGTGGGCGTGGTCGCAAGCTGCCATTCAACACTCGAAGAGCAGTATCTGACCAAGAAACTTATTGATCTCACACAAGCAAAGGCTTTCATCCGAGGACACTTTGGTGAAGACGATGGTATCTTACTGTCCGCGGATCGGTCTCCAAATTTAAGAGGTGCTCTGTTGGTTAATTTAACCAATCAATACCCTGGAGAAAGTCTTCATTCTTTAAATGACGCCATCTCCTCTGGCGAAGTTGAAAGTTTACTCGTGCTCAACGAAGATTTACTCTCATCCGGCGTAACCGAAGAGAATTTAGACAAATTGCCGATTGTTTATTTGGGAACTCATGCCAACGAAACTTCCAGACTGGCCAAGGTCACCTTGCCGGGTTTAACGGTTTTTGAAAAAAATGGTTCCTTCATTAATCGTTCCTTCATCCTTCAAGCTTTTGAGCAATCCATTCCGGGCCCTGTCGGATTGGTACCTCAGGTTAATATAATTTGTGATTTGATTAACCAACTATCCAACGAACCTTCCTGCTCCGCCAGTTTTGATGATCTTTGGGAGTCGATGAATGCTTCGATCGAGGGGTTGCCTGAGGGACTGACTCATACTGAACTTGTGAAATCGGCTCTTCAGATTGATCGAACTCCTTGGTCCGATATGCCTTTTGTTGAAAAGGAAGCTCTCCATTACACCGTTGAGGAAACCACTGTTGTATGATCGATTTTCTTCCACAAAACATTTGGCTATCTGTGGGATTGAAAGTTCTCTTCGCATTGATGATGGTTGGTGCGGTGATGACCATGGCAGGGTATTCCGTTCTTGCTGAGCGTAAAGTAAGTGCATGGATGCAGGGCAGGGTAGGTCCAAATCGTACGGTTTTGCCCTTTATTGAATACATTCCAATTCTAGGTCCCCTTTTAAAAAAGCTGGGTATATTTCAACCTCTTGCGGATGGCTTAAAGTTTCTTTTTAAAGAAGAAATTGTACCGGGTCATGTAAACAAGCTTTACTATTACTTGGCTCCTTTGGTTGCATTGGTTCCTGCACTCACCACTATGACAGTTCTGCCATTTGGTCAGTTTTACTGGCCAGATGGAACGGTTACCACACTTGCACTCGCAGATCTTGAAGTGGGGATCCTCTTTGTTTTTGCGGTCTCATCCTTGGGAGTTTATGGGATCGCTTTGGCCGGTTGGTCATCCAATAACAAATACTCCTTCTTGGGGGGTATTCGTTCCTCAGCTCAAATGATTTCCTACGAGCTTGCCATGGGGCTTTCTCTTCTCCCTGTTTTTTTATGGGTATCTGTGCCTGGTGCTTCCCAGTCAGGACTTAGTCTTTCAGGGATTGCGAATTTTCAAGAGGGCAATGCTTGGTTGTTCTTGGTTCAACCAATATCCGCTCTTGTATTCCTGATTGCTCTTTTTGCAGAAACCAATCGTTTGCCTTTTGATATGCCGGAGTCGGAAACTGATTTGGTTGGAGGCTTTCATTCCGAATACGGAAGTTTTAAATTTGGTATCTTTTTTGTCGCTGAATACGCTCATATCGTAATTGGTTCTGCTTTGTTCACTCTACTATTTTTGGGGGGGTGGCATTTCTTGCCCTTCATGGACGATCCTTGGCCAGCCAATTTTATAGGTTCCCTCATGGGTGTTGTTTGGTTTCTTGCTAAAACCATCTTTCTT
>Ga0181587_10000959_pt1 | contig 23908 bp, 20 predicted proteins | sample 071ome_27_FD_132463 | JGI IMG/M metagenome (GOLD analysis project Ga0181587, IMG submission 132463) | Coastal salt marsh microbial communities from the Groves Creek Marsh, Skidaway Island, Georgia - 071409AT metaG (megahit assembly) | ecosystem: Environmental > Aquatic > Marine > Intertidal... | reverse complement strand
CAATCGGGTGCTGATGTGGAAGTCCTGAAAGACCGCGTTCGTCAAGGACGCGTTGGCTTGGGCGATTGGCTGTTTGCGCGTTTTAAAGATATTTCTCTTTTGGAAAGTCCAAACACGGCAGCTGTCGAAGTGTTTGAACACTATCTTGAAGCAGCAAAAAAACAGTGCGAGAACTTGCCTAAGGAAGAAATAACCTTAATCCAACATGAGGACCTTTTTAGAACGGATTCTGCCGACTCGAAACTTCTGGGGTATGTTAAGGCCCTTAAGCGGTTTATGAGAACCGCGTTAGGGATTCAGTTTAAGCGAACCCTCTCTCCTCGGTTACTCGTACAAAATTACCTGACGTATCACCTTCCTAAAGAACTAGTGCCGATTGGAAATATGGTAGGAGAAGCTGAATTTTTTCTCCTGCGCAGGGTAAAATCTCTCTACGAAGAGCTAGATGAAACCTACAACATATTCTTGGGAAAGTTGGATGACAATGTCGAAGAGAAATCGATTCAAGGGCTAGTCGGCACCGCAGAGGGGGTGCGTGACGAAATTGATGAAAGTTTTAAACTGGTCGGCATTGAGGTAATGAAGTATTACGATGATATACGCCAATCTATGGAAAAGGCCGTTGACGGCGTCCTATCAGCTATGATAGAAGAAGGTCTGCTTAGTGGAAGTGCTGGGTTTCCTGTGGTTAAACCCATTTCAAAAGAACGCGTAAAACAACAACAGACCGACTTGATCGGTAGGTTAAAAGGCTGGGGGGGATATCTGGTTGGGTATGCAGGTTTCCACTCCATGGAGTTGGAGATGGCGCATCTGCAAAATGCGCTTCGCAACGTTATAGACGATACGGTTTTACAGATTAATAGTCGTTTGTGGAGTAAGCTACAGGCCGAAAGTGATCAAGCCATTGAGGTTCATCGCAATGCGATTCAGGGTTTAAGGGAGTTGGCAAAGGCCACTTCTGATACGGATACGTTGCAGGTCAGCGTAGATACATCACAGCGAGAAATTGTGGCTTTTATAGAAGAAAAAACAAAAAACAGACTTCAATCTATTGCTACCAGTGCCGAAGTAGTGCAAATGATAGACCTACTCTCGCAGCGATTCCATCACCTCGTTGGTGAGACCACAGAGACATTTCAAATAATAGAGCTTGAAGATCTTCCCATGCAAGAAGGGGTTGTACCAACGGGAGAGCCTCTCAAGCATGCACCGATGCGGGCCGTGGTTCGGGCTTTTCTTGAGCAGGATCTTACGCGTCAACTTGGTGATGTAAATCGGACGATGCTTGAGCAAATTGACTTGGTGGAACGAGCATTTGAGCAACTCGGACATGCCGTTAGCTACAGTATGGGGACGGTAGCTGTCGAACTTCGTGAAGAGGGAAAAGATCCTCGCGCGCTCTTGGGCGTTGCGCTCCGGCGACTGCGTAAGGCGGAAGACGACTTTACCAATGAAATGGAACATGCCAAAGGTGCCAATGCCACTGTCAATAAAATTACGATAGAAGCAGTCGCTGGCGTCGCACGTCGCCTGAGGCAAATGGTGCTTGACGAGAGCGTTCGTGAAATGAAGCGCGAGATTAGCCGGGCTGGCCGAAAGAAGGCGGTTCGCAGTGAGCCTCAACCCAAGCCGAAATCGATAGGCGAAGACCGCTCTAAGGCCTCTTCAAAAAATGATAGAGAGAGGGAAGAGGAGCAGGGGCGAACGGAGATCTTGGGATACGAATCAATCTCTGGGCTCGAACATAAATTGGATGAGAAAGTTCCCTTTTCCTATCGCCGCCTTTTTCGTACAACACCTCTGGAGGTAAGTGAATTCTTAAAGGGTCGGTCGGAGGCGCTTGGTACGGTGGAGCAGGCCGTGGAAAGGTGGAAAGATAGGTTGTTCTCTTCTATCGTATTGGTTGGTGAGCAGGGCAGTGGAAAAACCAGCCTCGTAAACTGCGTTCTTGAAGAAAAGTTATACGATATGCCCGTCGTTCGTCGACGGGTGCGTTCAACCCTGGTTGACGAGAAAGGGTTAGTCGAATTACTGTCTTCACTAATTGGCATTGAATGCGCTGCTATAGAAGAGTTTAAGAGCACTATCCAATCTTCTAAAATGAGGCGCGTAATCATCATAGAAGATATTCACCAGCTCTATGTGCGTTCGAAAGGGGGGCTAGGCGTCATGCGGTCCCTCCTAGATTTTATTGATGCGACCAGCGAAAATATCTTGTGGTTTGTTACGATCGACCTATTTGCCTGGAAATATCTCGATTATGCAATCTCGCTATCGAGGCACTTTGCTTTTCTTATTGAAACCGGTCAACTGGGGCGAGGAGAGCTGGAAAGGGCAATAATGGCCCGTCACGGGGCGACGGGATTTGGCCTCAGGTTTGCGATAGAAGGCGGCAGTTCTGATTCGGCTAAAGAAAGCTATTTTGATGATTTGAACCGGCTAAGCTCAGGTAACGTATTCGCCGCTATTTTTTATTGGTTACAGTCAATCGAATCTGTTGAAAAAAATATAATTGTTGTAGGTGCGATTAGGGAAATTGATCTAACCTTTTTACATTCTTTGCCCTTAGATACAATGGTAGATCTGGGAATGATTGTTCAACATGGGTCTCTTACTCCTCAAACGTTTGGTGGAATATTCCATTTGGATCCTGTCGAATCAAGAGCCCGTTTGGTGTACTTGCTTCGGTTGGGTATGCTACGCGAAGAAGAAGCAGAAGGGTCGTGCCACTATTCAGTAAATCCTCTGCTCTATCATCCTGTAGTCCTTGAGTTAAGGCGGAGAAATATAGTGCAATGATTTATCAAATTGACTTAGCGGATCTAGGTGCTGTTTTGATCTTTCTTGCGGCTTTATGTGTCGCGAGGAACGAACTCTTAAAAAATACGTTTGTTCGTCTATTCTGGTCTGTTCAAAAGCCGTTTAAAAGAGGAGATTTCGTCGAGATTGCCGGGACCTCCGGCAAGATTATCCAGATGGGTTGGCAGGGAGTTTCTCTTGAATCCGCGGTGGGCGATTATGTACTGATATCAAATCTCCAAATATGGAAAAACCCAATTATAAGAAAGCAGTCTCCTTCAGGGTCTCACGGAGTTGAAATTCGGCTACCTCTGTTTGGAGAGAGCGACGGTGCCTCAGCGCGACTTGCTGCAATAGAATCCCTTTTGCTCTCACCCTATCTGGCGTTAGATCGACCCTATGACGTTGGGCTTGAATTTTTGCCATCGGACAAAGTCGGGGTGCGGGTGCGGGCTTCGGTTTTTGATGCCAGTCAGAAGGAGCGCTTCGAATCTTCTATAATTGAGAATTACCAACTTCTGATGCGGTGATCTCGAATCTATTCGGGGTCGTGCTCCATTACATCTCCGTGCAAAGATTCACTCAAGGGGATAAGTTTGTCGATAACTGCTTCTTCTGTGGTGATGAGCCAACCCTTCACCTTTTGATCAAATACGACAATCTCTTTTGCCTCAATTTCTACGACCTTTGACCTTGTTATATGGCGGTCTTTTCGCGTGCAAAAAAACGTGTGTTGGCGCGTGGTGCCGCGTTCATTGGGTTCGGTATTCATTGCTGAGAAATCCTGTGAACCTCGGATACGAGAAATGCGACATTCTCGTAGGGCATATCAGGCTGCAAGCCGTGGCCCAAGTTGAATATATGAGGGCGCCCCTTTACGTCATTTAAAGTTTTGGTGACCGCTTTAGTGATGGTTTTATGATCGGCGTAGAGCACTGTTGGATCCAAATTTCCCTGTAAAATAGCTGCTTTTCCCATGGCCTCGTAGGCTGCATCTATATCGGTTCGCCAATCAATGCTGAGGATGTCAGCTCCTGCTTGGGCGCTGTGGGAAAGGAAATGCGATCCAGCCAAAGGAAAATAAATACGAGGAACACCAAGATCGGCAATGGCCTCGTTTATTTGCTGTAAATAGGGTAGGACGAATGATTTAAAGTCCCCGGAGGACAGAACGCCAATCGAGGTGTCAAAAACTTGAAGTGCACCCGCACCATGAGACACCTGGTAGCGCAGGAAAGAAATGACCAAGCCTGTCAATCGCTCCATGAGAAGGTGAGCTGAGCTAGGATCACTGTGTATCATGGAGCGGAAAGCGCTGAAGTCTTTAGAACTCTTCCCTTCTACAAGCCAAGTGGCGAGCGTAAAAGGCGAACCAGCATACCCAATGAGTGGGATGTGTGGGGGGAGTTCCTTGCAGACCAGATCTATCGTCGTTCCGACATATGAAAGATCTTGATCCGGTATTACGCTACGCAAATTTTTAATATCCGCTTCTGTTCGCACGGGTTTTTCGAAAATGGGCCCTGGTGCGTAGGTAAAAGGACAGCCGAGTGGACCGAGCGGGGTGACTAAATCTGTAAACAGAATCGCAGCATCTACGCTCAGCATATCAATGGGCATAAGCGTAATTTCAGCAGCCAGCTCAGGCGTAGTAAAAAGCGTTTGAATCGAGTCGTATTTGGACCGTAGAGCTCTATAAGGTGCTAGTATGCGTCCAGCTTGGCGCATGATCCAGACGGGGGTCTGCGTTACGCTTAAGCCCCGGCTGGCCCTAGAAAATAGATGAGATGGAGGGATTGAATCTTTAGTCATGCTTAAAGGGACTTATAATCCTTTGAAAAAGGGCTACCAATTTGGACAGACGCCAAGCGCCTGATGGCTTTGAGTACGGGGTAAATTCCGAATGCGTATACCTTCTGCAGGTTGAGAAATACAGATGAATTCTGAGGGGCTTGTGCCACTGCTTGTCCAGTCCAGGGTGTTTTTTAACCATGTCTTATCAAGCACTAAAGTACCCACAATAAGGTCGTAAACACCTTCAACAAGGGTGCGGCGTCTCAGAAGGTGAGAGGGGACCTTTACCGCATTGGCTAATTGGCGAAGATACTGATTTTGGTTCATAAAGTTTTTCTTGAGGCTATCAGCTGCTGGATCGACCGCGACCAAAGCCCACTCCATTTTCGGCGTTTCGTTAACTAAGAAAGCCTGGCCTTTAAACCTAGTTAAATCTTTTATATCTCCGAATAATTTAATGTAAATTTGCACGAGGTTTTTAACCGTGCAAGGTATCATTTGTCCTTCGAATATAAAGCGGGGAATGCGCGGTAGGAGGGCATATTTTCCTTCGGACTCTGGGCTGCTTTGCAGGGAGACTACGGACTTGCTCTGCAGCTTGTTGGGAAGCTCTGTGCTCAACCGATCGAGGTCCTGTTGCGGGAGCTTTATGTCGAGGTTCGATAGCAAATCTTTAACGCTAACCTTGTCTGCGTATATGTCAACTGAAGGCTCTCCGGCCTCAAGTTCGTTGCGAACGGACGGGTTTCTTATCTTGGAATTTTGTTGAGTGGACCTGCCCTGTCGTATGCCGCTCAGTTTTCTTGCTGAGGGAGTCTTCGGCCCAAGCTTTGGTATTTTGTTATCGCGATATGAACTGGTTGGGGCTGTTCCAGTGGCGTTACCTTCATCGTCAAAAAGGCTGGCTAAGTCCTCTGATGAACTTTCTTCTTCCCCTTCATCATCCACTGCAGATGGATAATCATCGTAATCGTCTTTTGGAAACGCTGTATTAGAGCTTGGGCCCTCTGGGTTGATATCCTGATGTTCCCCCTCTTCAGAGAGGGTATCTTCATCAAAAAAACTGCCTAAGTTTTCTTTTCCTGTTACAGTCGACGTGCTTTGCTCCAACGTGAAGTCGGTTTCGTTGTCACTTATGGGATCAGACTCTTCGGATCCAAACAAGTCATCTAAGTCGTCTGCTTCTGACGTTTGTTGGAGTCTTGCTTCTTCTGTGGGTGCAGGAAAATTTTCTGACGGCTCATCTTCCCCCAGCGCACTGTCGAAAGGTTCGAATAGAGGGGGGGGATCTGCATCTTCTGGTTCAACGATGCCAGGCTGGGAGGCCTCAGAATGTGCACCATCAGAATCCTCGTCTTCCGGTAGGTCGTCTACCTCTAAATCGTCATCTTCTTCGTCTTCAAGAAAGTCGAATGACCCATACTGCGGGTCTTGAACAGTTTGTTCTTCTTCAATTTCACCGGTCAGTTCGAAATCTGGGCCCAATAAATCGACGTATTTTTCAATTAGGTCGTCTATATGGGACGTGAGACTATCGGAGAGTGTGAACCGCTCGCGGGTAGAATGCAGCGCATTCACCACCATTTCTAATTCAGGCAGCGTTAAACTCTCTTCGTTAGACCGTAGAGATTCCACAATAGCCTGAACTCGCTGACTTGTGATGATGCGTTCTTCAGAAAAGTTTATAAACTCTTCCAGTGAGTCTAATTCTTGTCTGAGTCTGTTCGCGATTTGTTCCAAAGTGAATAGGCGGCGGGGTTAAGGGTATGAGTGGTCAATATCGCCAAGAAGCCCGTGTGGGAAAATGTGGTTTGCTCCCCCAACAGGGCCCGTTTATGGCACTGTGACGGTGGGGAAAATACCAGGCCAGCGAGGTTTGCTGGGCTTCCAATGGGGAATTCCGGTCTTTCCTGATATGCGAATGCTGTGGTCTTTGTAGTACAAAAAAACTTGTTTAGCGGGCCCTTCTGCTTGATCCTTATAGACTGTCCTTGTTATGCTGTTGCAATTTTCGAAAAAACGCTCCTTAAAGACAATCTCGGTCGTTATGCGATCATAAGTATCCTCTAAAACATTTTTCTGTCGTACGGATTTGGCTGATAGCCCATTGGCCCGAGCGTACATTCGTAGACGTATGCTGGGTTTTTTAAAAGTGCAGTTTAAATACTGTTTGTCTACGAGAGCCCAGTGTGCTTTTCTAAATGTCTTGTTGTAAAAAGGCTGCTTTTTATACCAAACTCCACTGCGCTGGCCCTTTACAAAAAAGTCGGGAAAGCTGTCTTGTAGTGAAGATATCGTGGTAGATTGCCCGTCTTTTATTTTGGAAGACCGAAAGAGTACGACATAGTCTTGAAACGCTTTTGCAAGAGGGGCTACTCGTCCCTTTTCTACCAATTGACGAAAGCTTTTCTGGCGAAAGAGAAGTTTCCAAAATGCCTCTAAGCTATCGGTATACTTTTTTAGTTCAATTTCTTCAAATGAAGTGGATAGAATAGATTGCGTTTTGTTTAAAGAGATAAAACGCTCTGAAAATATGCGATGAAAACGTTCTTCAACGGGGAGCAACTCTAAAGAATTGGGTTTATTACGGGCAGGTTCGTCCTCAGAGGTCCCGCTTTGAACATATAGCTTACGGTCTTTTTTAACGGTTTCAATATTGTCTTGAAAATCGTCGACAAGGAGTTTGTCCGTATCTTCTAATGCTGCAAGTGCAGTCTCCGCTTCTTCAATATCATCTTCGATCCTTACGGCTACATCATGTAATTCGGAACGTTTTTCAAGGATGCGAGTTACGGGCGTTAGGAGAGCATTTAATTTGACTAAGCGATCGATATGGGGCTTGATTGCGTTTGCCATTTCTTGAGCGAGCGCAAGGTCTTCAACTTTTCCTTGAACAGGGCCTATTAAATCGTTTATGCGCTGCTTTAGCTCGTTAATTTCCTCTTGGTTACGAGCCTCAGTACCGCTTGTGATTTCGCCTGTTTCTGTGCTGACATTATCCATGGGTCGTAAGCAAAGAGCTTTTAGGGGTGAGCATTAATGCCCGGGCTCTACCATCCATTCGGGTAGTGTAATGCGATACATAAAGGCTCCATCGATTTCAGGTAGACGTACCTTATCTCCCTCCATGTCCGCCTTATATATATCGGGACTTTCTTCGTTGAACTTGAAAGCGAGCAGCCGAAGAGGGGGAAGTTTTCGGTCGGGCCACAAATGACCAACGTCTATGACGGTAGGGTTTTTACAGTCCATTGTGACCACGTCAATTTCCCATTTACGCTCTTTTACCAGCGCTGCGCCATCCAGTGCAATGGGTCCATGCTCTACCGAGTTTCCATGGGCATCTATAAACAGATAGTCTTCGCAGGAGGCATAGTCGATTCGACCTCGTTCGGTCTCCGTGGAATAGGCGATAACGCTACCATCTTCTGCGGAACCCCAGAAGCTTCCGGGGGGAAGAAGATAGAGTTGATCGCCTTCTTCAATTTCCCATGGTGTGGTTCCTAAATTAGCGTAGATACGAGTATGATTGTCGTAGTCTACTCTGATTTGCCCCAGCTCGACGGCCCCTGAATGAAGGGCGTCATTTATGGAGGTAAAGTGTCCATTTTGATGGTAGCGAACGGTGCTTACAGGCGAGCCGAGATAGCTCTCTTGCAGCTTCTGCAGCATAAAATAGGCTTTAACCGTGGATGAAATGCCCCATTCGTTCACATCTGGCAACGCCGTAGCATGACCAAACGCAGCGGTCGTGGCTAAGTAGCGCGAGAGGAAGTTCGACCGGCTATTCTTTCCATCTTGAGGTATTGCGTTGCCAAAGAACTCATCGATGGTGCCTAGTCCCACATTGACGTGACGCGAATGCAAGTTAAACAGGTCAAAATCAACTAAAGCTGGTAGTTCGCTGGGATTCCCTCCTGCCATCTTTGCGAGTAATGCTTGGAGGTAGCCTGCGTATAGCCAATGATTTCCTCCCTCGCCTAAGCTGGGCGACTGTTCGCATATGGCGGCTAAGAGGTCTCTCTGTGTTTTGAGGCTGTTTTTAAATGTGAGTGTATCCTCTTGTCCCGAGTCAGCGTCTGTAAATTCCCAGGGTGCAACTGCTGCATGCGAAGTAATATAGGGGACCGCAGGCTGAAATTTTTCGATGAGTTTAGTAATGTGGCCTTTACTTTTTTCAGCAGCTATAGTGGGCTTCAATAGGTGCGTCCCAGAACCGGTTGCAGCAGGCTGCCCGTCCGGGGTAAGTGCTGTGGAGGCAGGCGTGTATTCGGGGTCGCCTGCTGCAATATGGCGGAAGCCGGTTTGCAAGGACGCCTTAAAACCGAGGTCATCAAGGGCATCAATGTATTCACTGAGCGCGTCATCGCCCCCTTTAACGGGTGCAGCTTCAATAGAAAATTCCGAAGTGCCTTCACCATCGTGCCAGGTCTCAGCAGGGTGATTGACCATTAATTTGTCTATTCCAAGCTGCTTGAGCACGCGCAGAGTCTCGTAAATTTCAACGTAACTTTCTTCAGATGACTCAATATTCGTTAGGGAATACCAGGGGTGCGTTGCCCAGGGGGGCAGTTCATCCAGAATTGGTTTGGGAAAGTCAATGTGAGGGAAAGCCTCGTCAAAATCGGTGGATACAGTTAGTACGCACGTTTCCTGGAGCTGGGCTCGGTCCCCGTGGATATTTTTCTCATAGGAGCACCCTCCATTGAGGCGTATTTCTCGTTCAGCCGTCTCTTTGTCCACGGAAAAGAGCGATGTTGCGTGGGTATGGTTCCAATCGATAAAGCTAGAAATAAGCGTGCCGCTCGTACTCAGCAGGCGTGGATAATGCTCGCCAAAGTTGAAGTAGGGTATTGTTATGAGTTTTGGATTTACCGCGTCTAAAACTCGGCCTAGGGTGAGGCCACATGCCTTACCATTACCCCCCTCTAATTGGACTTCAAGCGACTTGCCTACAATTCTGAATCGATACAGAAAGTTGGCTATTTCCTCATCTACCACCCATTGCCAGCGCGCTTCAACGCAGTCTTCTAACTGTTCGCAAGAGATAAAGTGTCGTTCAACTTCGTCGCTGTCCGCTGTATGTATTCTTCCTCCCATTTCTACTACCAACCCACCTTCTTCCGCGGGTTTGATGGGCGGGGCGCCATTTATCTCCAATTCGAGATCTGAAAAGGTGCCGTCGATAGGGGTGTAGATAAAGTTTAAGACGGCGGAAACTGAACGACTTTCAAAGATGTACGAAATGCCGTCTTTGCGTATTGAGGTTTCAGTTTCCTCTTTTAATTCGGCACGAAGTGTAGTTGGGTTATTTTCCATGAATGCAGTAAAACTCCGTAAAGACAACGTGGGAAGCATTAAAAAGACGTATATGCAAGAAGCAAATTAATCTATATAATTATAGGAGGAGTGTCAAGATACATCTTTCTCTTTACGGCCATTCTGCGTGCTTTTATAAGGCTATGTTTAAAATTGACTTAGGAGTTCTTTGAGCGCGATTTCTTCAGTGTGGGATACCGCAGTATTAGGGGGGGGAGCAGCAGGCCTAGTGGCTGCGATTTCAGCTGCTTCTGAAGGGCAGAAAGTCATTCTATTCGAAAAAGGGGACAAACTTGGAAAAAAGATCCTCATTTCAGGGAATGGGCGATGCAACCTAACCAACCTTTCGGCAGATGATGTCGGGCATTATCATGGGGCTCCGCCTTCGTTCATCAAGAGTGTACTAAACCATCTTTCTCTTGATCAAACTTTATCCTTTTTCTCTGATTTGGGTATTGAAGTGCACGAAGAAAAACGTGGGCGGCTTTTCCCTAAATCAAATCAGGCCCAATCTGTGGTGGATGTCTTGGCTGACAAAATGGAACAGTTGGGTGTCAAGGTATGTTTGCACACGGAAATATGCGCATTAGACCCGGAAAAATACTTCAAGTTGAAGACTACTGAAGGGCAGGTGTACCAAGCCCGTAGGGTTATAATCGCAAGTGGAGGTGTCAGTGCGGGGAAAATGGGTGCCGACGGCAAAGGGATGGAAATGGCTGCAAGTTTGGGGCATGAGATCACGGATCTTAAACCTGGTTTGGTGGCTTTAGAGAGCAAGGAAAAATACCTCCGAACGATGCAGGGAGTTAAGGTTGTGGCTGAAGTTCAGCCCGAAATCCCTGGTAAAAATCGGGTAATGGACTGTGACGACCTGCTCATTGCTTCCTATGGCGTTTCTGGTTTTACCATACTAAGTCTTAGTGCCCGCGTCGTTCCCCATCTCAAAGATGGTCCAGTAAATCTGCGGGTTAATTTATTTCCTGGTCACAACATGCAATCAGTGAGTGAGCTTTTAGGCCGGAGATGGGCCCAAAACCCACACCGATCGCTTGAAATGAGTTTTACCGGTCTACTTAATAGAAAACTGGTGCGTTCTTTGTTGAAACACGGGTCCTTCAATGGGGAACAAGTAGTTGAAAAAATAAGTGATAAAACCCGCCATGAGATTGCTAATTTGCTCACAAGTTGGTCCATACCTGTGTACAGACCGCGTGATTTTGAATACGCAGAGGTCACAATTGGTGGGATCAAAACCGGTGCTATAAACCCAGAGACTTTAGAGTCATATGTTGTTCCAGGGCTTTATTTTGCGGGCGAAATGTTAGAGGTCTATGGAGATCTAGGTGGGTTTAACTTTCAGTGGGCTTGGGCTAGTGGAATGCTGGCGGGTAAAGGGTTAGGTAGCTGATCTCGTTGACAGGTTTTACAGAGGCGGCTACACTCTCAAGAGATGAAAAAACGAGAAGAAATTGTAGGCATTGTATTGGCAGCGGGTCTCTCCTCTCGCATGGGGAAGTTTAAGCAGCTCTTGCCCATTGATGACGAACCCGCCGTCTGTAAAATTGCTGGTGTCCTCAAGCAGTGTTTGGAGCGCGTGATAGTGGTGGTAGGATACAGGGCCGATGAAGTGAGGGATGCTCTCGCTGAGCTTGAAGTAGAGTGCCTTCTCAATCGTGAATTTCGCGATGGCATGTTGAGTTCCGTTCAATGTGCAGTTCGGGAGATTGGGCCCGGCCGCGATTATTTGTTCTGCTTGGGTGATCAACCCTCGATCAATGGGGATATCGTGCAAGGAGTAATCGATCGCGCCCTTGGGTTGGACGCTGGAATTGTCATACCGACATTTGACGGGAAGAGGGGTCACCCACTTTTCCTGAGCCGATCTTACAGATCTGAGATTTTGAAATTAGGCCGGGAAGTTGGATTGAATGTCATTACGCATTCCAATCCCCATGATACGGTTGAGGTTCCGCTAGCGTATGCAGAAATACTTGACGACATGGATACCCCTGCTGACTATGCGCGCGAGAAAGCGCGTGCAAAAAGGGATTAGATATGGAGGATGTAATAGGGCGTCTTACAAATGAGGTGGGAAAGGGAAAGGCCGTAGCGCTTGCCTCATTAGTGTGGAGCACGGGGTCCATACCAATGAGCGATAGTGCAAAAATGCTCGTGACAGAGAGTGGGGAGATTGTGGGGACTATTGGTGGGGGGTGTTTGGAAGCAGAGGTATTTGCAGCCGGCCAGAGCGTGCTTAAATCCGAGCAACCTAGCGATATGCGCTATACTATGACGGAAAAGCAGGCGGGAGAGAATGGGCTTAACTGTGGTGGAACAGTGCGGATTTATACCGAACGCATTGATGCCGCAGAGGGCGGAGAAGCCTTTGCAATGATTGAAAAGGCTAAAGCGCACAGAGAGCCGCGAATTATGGTCACTGAATTGAACGGAACGCGACGATATGTAACAGACGAAGAGGGTGAAATAATCTGGGCAAAGGGAGACAGACCCTTTTGGATCTCTGAAGAGATTGCAGGTGTAAAGTTTAAGAGCGGCGAAGGTGGGACGATCCTAGGCACTCCTGAGGAAGAAGGGGAGTTTTTTGTTGAACCCTTTTGGCCTCAACCTCGCGCCTACGTATTTGGGGGAGGTCACGTTGGAGGACAAGTTGCCGCATTGGCAAAAAACGTAGGCTTCTACGTGGTCCTAATTGACGATCGTCCCTTTTTTGCCAATAGAGAATTGCATCCCTATGCGGACGAATGCATTGCGGGTGAAATTGACTGCGTCTTTGAATCACTCCCCGTAGACGAACAGTCGTATATACTGGCTCTAACCCGTGGTCATCAATACGACGAGCAGGTGGTCGAACATGCACTCCATACTCCAGCCGGATATATTGGCATGTTGGGAAGTGAACGCAAAAAAATCCTATTGTGGAAAAAGATTTTGCAGCGCGGTGCTGATGCTCAGCGATTAGAAGAGGTTTTCTCCCCCATCGGGATCAATATAGGGGCAGATACGCCAGAGGAGATCGCCGTTAGCGTTGTAGCAGAGATGATTCGCGTCCGGCGCGGCGTGCGGAAAGAGTGGAAAACAAAGAAGGTGGAGGGGGTGCGCTAGTGGGAACGGAACCCATTCGCTATGCAGCGGCAGCCTGTCAGGTCGATCGGCCCAATCCAACTCGTCGAGCCGAAATTGGGCCCAACGTAGATCGCATGCTCGAGATGGTAGACATGGCGGTAGAAGGGTACGAGCCGATGATGGATGTTCGACTCGTAGTATTTCCAGAATTTGCTCATGCCGCCCCGGTTTATCCAACCGCCAAGGCCCTGTGTAAGCATTTAACCCTTCCTATTCCCAACGATTACACTGAGCAATACACCAAGAAAGCCAAAGAGCACAATATTTACATACAAACAGGGACCTTCTTAGAAGCGCGCTCTGAGTGGCCAGGTAAAGTATTTAATTCCACCTGCTTAATTGGTCCGGAGGGCATTTTATATACCTATCGCAAGGTAAATCCGTGGATACCCTGGGAGGTGCATACGAGCCCCCACGACTTGAGCGACTACCGCGACGAGCTCTTTCCTGTTGCTCAGACCCCTATAGGTGGCTTAGGCGTTGCTATTTGTTACGATTGGCTCTTTCCCGAAGTGCTGCGCCAGCTGGTTGCTAATGGGGCAGAGGTATTAATTCGCGTTTCTGCCTATATGGATCCTTGGGGGGCAACGCCTCCCATGGACTGGTGGACCACGGTGAATCGCTGCCGTGCCCTTGAAAATATGTCCTATGTCGTCGCGGCTAATCAGGGAGCTTCGCTTGCGAATTATGCGCCCTTCTCTTGGCCTGGTGGCAGCATGGTGGTCGATTATGACGGACGAGTATTAGCTCAGGCAGATCCCGGTCCAGGGGAAAAAATCGTAGTCGCCCCCATTGATATAGGTGGATTGCGATATGAGCGGAAGCGAAGAATGGGCCACCAGCCGCTGGGGCATATGCGAACAGAAGCCTATCCGCTCTACGGGCGGTCCTTCATGGGACCTGGGCAGATGGATAATGAAACGAACCATACGATGGAAATAAATAAGCGGCGGATTATGGAAACGCGTAGTAGGATCGACCCAGGGGCAGAGTAGAATGCGTTCTCTGCGTCCGAATAAGCGAATACCTTTATGAGGCGCTTTTCGCAAAAACAAATTCAGCGAACGATCTCGAAGTATACCACCGTTGATAATGAATGGGATTTGTCTGACACCGTCAGGCTAAAGATTGCCGAGGTCGCAGATTCTTACGCGCTGCTCGACCGAATGGTTGAGCAAGAAGGCCGTATGGTACGCGTTGATCGGTTTCCTTATTGGGCCGAGATCTGGCCCGCCTCTCTTGCATTGGCGAGTTGGTTTTGCCAGAAGACGCCACCTATTGGCACGGGATGGACGCGAGAGTTGGGCTGTGGTCTTGGAGTGGTGGGCTTGACGCTTGCTGCGCTGGGCTGGAAGGTTGAAGCTACTGATTATGTAGAAGATGCGCTGATCTTTGCCACGTATAACGCCCAAAAAAATAAACTGAGCGACCGACATCGCGTTGCTTATTTGGATTGGAGTAATCCCGTTGGCAAGGCCTGCGACTGCCTAGTGGCCTCAGATGTGGTATATGAGAAAAAAAACCACGTCTACTTAAACCGCGTTTTGCGGGCTCTTCTACAGCCCGGCGGGCGTTTTTATTTGAGTGATCCACAGCGTCGGCCAGCAAAGCGCTTTGTCGAAATGCTTGTGAAGCAGCGCTATGAGCATCGAGTTGAAATGGTCACGCAGCGCCTTGGATCGATCGAATACAAGGTTAATATTCACGAGTTTATAAAGGGGCCCAACTAGGCCTCAATCAACGCCTCAAGGTGGACTTGGGTTGATTCGCAGAGTCCCTCTAAATCGTAGCCACCCTCTAAGACTGAAACAAGCCTACCTTGGCTCTGTTGGCCTGCCCACTCCGTGACCATCCTACTCAGTGTGCGAAATCCTTCCGTTGTAAGCCTGATGTCTCCAAGGGGATCTCGCCAGTGGGCATCGAAGCCTGCTGAGAGGAGGATAAAGTCGGGGTTATATGTTCGCAGTGCTGGGCCTATGTGTTTTCTAAAAATATCAAAATAATCGCTATCTTCGCTGCCATAGGGGACGGGAATATTAAGCGTGGAACCCAGGCCGCTTCCCTGGCCAGTCTCGATAGCTGCGCCCGTACCTGGGTAGTGTGGCGCCTGGTGTATGCTGCAAAAGAATACGTGCCCATCCCTATAAAAACTGTTCTGGGTCCCGTTTCCGTGATGCACATCCCAATCTATGATGGCAACGCGCTCTAAGGCATATTGCTGGCGTAGGTAGTGGGCACCGATAGCCACGTTGTTAAAAAAACAAAACCCCATTGCTCGATCGGATTCAGCGTGATGTCCGGGGGGACGGACGGCACAAAATACATTTTTTGCCTTTTCTCCCATGACCATATCAATGGCTTTTATGACGGATCCAACGCCTAAGCGAACGATGCGAGGCGTTTCTGAGCAGGCCTGTGTATCGGCCGAAACGGGCGATGTTTGAGCTAGGCTCGACAGGCTGGAAACCCAATCAACATGCTGAACCGTGTGGTTTAAAAGGATGATATCGTCGGCGGCCTCATCGGCTTGTATCCACTGTAGATCAGAGGCAAGGGGCGATGCTTTAATTTTTTGAATGACTTCGGTTATGCGCTGGGGCCGCTCAGGATGTTCTTGGCCGACTCTATGTCTCGAAAAATCGGGATGGTAAATCAGTGCAGTCGCGGACATTATAATCTCTTTTATATCAGAGGGAGGGAAAACAGGCGGCTATAGCCTGTTGACCAAGGTGGCGTATATCATCGGCAATCATCCTATGTTCAAGGCCGGCGTGGTCAAACCACTGCATGGAATCCGATTCTCTAGGGTTTATTGTAGCCGTTCCATCCACTACGCGCGCGAAGTAAATTAAATCGATGTGCTGATGATTCTGGCTTATGTCCTCAAGCAGCAGGCAAACGGGCTGGTGGAGAACTTTTACGTTGTCCATCTGCCTCTGGGACCCCAATAGTTCTACGATTAATCCCGTTTCTTCTCTGACTTCGCGTAGGGCTGCTTCCTCGGGTAGCTCGTTGGCTTCTATATGGCCGCCAGGGGGTAGCCATGCTCCTATCTTTTTATGCCAGAGCAGTAGCGTTTTTTGCTGATCAACAATAAAGGTGGTGGCAGTAAAATCGCGGGTCATGAGGGACAATCGACCATCCTCTTTCATAATAGGGTTGAGGTGTAAAACATCTTAAGGTGTCGTTAAATCATGCCGATGGAATAATATAAGTCAGAATAGAGACGCGAAATTTAGGGTGTGGGAAAAATGGGATCTCTCCTTGTAATGAGGATTTAGGTCCCCTTAGTAACTTTCATATTCTAAATAAAAACAACATATTAAGCCAGAGAGAAGCCGATGAGCACGGAGCTCGTCCTCGAACCTATGTCCACGCAAAAAACTAGTGGATCAGAGCAGATTCATGCAGGCACCACAATCCTGCCCGTAGCAGGTGGTAAAGGGGGGACGGGTAAGTCTACTTTAACGGCTAATTTAGGTGTTGGTTTGTCTCTCCTTGGGCATAGAGTCATTTTGGTTGATGGCGATTGGGGTGGGGCAGATTTACATTTATTTTTTAATCAAATTGCCCCTGCTCGTAGTATGAGTCACTTTCTCACAAAAGAAGTCAAATCGTTGAAGGAAATTGTCCTGCCAACTCCGCTCCCCGACTTGCGGTTGATCTGCGGGGGCAATGAAATGATTGGTTTGGCTAACTTGCCCTATGGGGTCAAAGAAAAAATAGTGCGGCACATAGGTATGCTGGAAGCCGACTATGTGCTCATAGATTTGGGCGCGGGCACCTCTTTTAATACGCTCGATTTTTTCATGCTTTCGAACGAGGGTATAATCGTCTGCAATCCGGAACCTCATTCAAGGGTGGATGCATATGGATTCCTCAAAAATATTGTCTATAGAAAACTCCGCAGGAAGTTTAATAAGGTGGAGGACGTTCGGTCGGTCATAGAGAACTTTGCCAGGGGAGCTGGCAGAAAAAATGGCCGGATAAGCGAGTTGATCGAATCGATAATGGCGGTTGATGCAATGTCGGGGGATTTAGCCCATGAAACCTTGGTAAATATCCGTCCTAAGCTCTTGTTGAACCGAGTGAGGAATCGAGCTCAAATAGAAGAACGCCATAGGTTTGTGGGTATTGTAAAAGACTTTCTTTGCCTGGAATTGGACTACATTGGACACATCCGAAGCGATAGTCGCGTTTTGGACGCTTGCGAACGGCGCCGCCCCGTCCTGATAGATGCCCCAACGGCTCCTGCATCAAAAGACATATACTCAGTGCTTCTCGATGGGATGAAACTGGGGTCCATGGGGGGCGAACCTGTTGAAAATAAGGCGGACCAACTCGTTAGGCGGGCTGAGAGTCAGGCTGGGTGTTGGTAGATTTCTAAAGCCTTTCTTACATTGGTTGCGTTCGTTTACAGAGTTTACCCATGGCAATCAAACGGTGAGAAGTGGCCCTACCCTCTTTATTTAATGGAACTCTGTTTGACAGGCTCGCGGCGTGGAGGTTTTATGCCCGGGAGAAATTCAGGGAATCCGTTTCTGTTTTTGACCATTTAAAAGCTCCGCGAAAGGTCCTCATCGTGCCAAGCGATAAGCCCGGGGGACTTTTGGGAGCGTCTACTTTCATACAATCTGTCCGCCAAGCCTATCCGCAAGCTGATATTCGAATCCTCGTAGCCGAAGTCCGTGCACATTTAGCCGCGCTTATTCCCTTTGCAGACGAAGTCATTTCCGGTCCGTTAGATGCCTCCCTTTGGTCCAAAAAGGTAAAAAGGCTGTGCTCTGATCTTAAGAGTGAGCAGTTTGATCTCGTTTTTTGTCTGGGCTCTGATTGCAGTGTTCGAAATGCGGCGGTTGTCGGTGCTAGCGGCGGCCGGTTGCTCATCGGGTTTTCCAGACGGGACTTTCAGTTTTTTAATTTCGAACTAACAGGGCCGCATGAAAACAGGTCTGAGAGAGATGAGCATCGGCATATGCTGAGCGCGATCAACGTGTCTTATGAAAGCAGCTGGCGATGGTCAGTTCCGCTAGGCATTGTGCGCGAAAAGGGCTTTCCACTACCTGACGAGAGTGCCTCTCGATATCTCGCGCTTGACCTAGCGGACGGCTCGGGGCAACGGTGGAGTAATAAGCAACTGGATGAAATCCTTCAACATTGGCTTTCCAAGGGGTTCGAACCGGTCATTCTCTTTTCCCTCGCAGAGGATAAAAAAGTCCGTTATCTTAAAAAAACGCACGGACAGGATCTGCGGATGGTAGATAAACGCAACGGAATAGACGGTGCCGCTTTTTTGCAATCCTGTCAGGGCCTAGTTGCTTTAAATACGGACTACCTGCATCTGGCTATTGCCTTTGGGATTCCGATTGTAACGCGGCCTCATGCAGAAGTAAATCGTTGGATCGATACTGTGGATAAAGATCTTCGCGAGCTGGTTTCGGATAGCGGGGGGACTGCGCTGGCTGAGGCATTGATACGGCTACAATAGTGGATTTTGCTACCCTCTGTAAAATTATTGAACGAGGAATAGGGGAACAAAGGTATGAATGGAGAAATGGTTGAACCCGATCGCACCATAATGATTATTTCGATCATTGGTCTCGTCGTTATTTGGGGAAGCTTTTTCTACCACAAATTTGTGCAGGGAGGCGGGGCTCAAGTCAATGAAGCGGAAATATTAGAGGGTGATGAGCAGAATTCAGAACAAGAGAAGCCTGCAAAAAAAGGGAAAAACAAAAAGGGCAAACGCTAGGTCTTCTACTTGGCCCAAGCCCGCATTGGAGAATTTATGGCAACTGAAGTAGTGATGCCCAAATTGGGATTGACCATGGAAACCGGCACGATCGGTTCATGGCTTGTTGAGGAAGGGGCGCCCGTAACAAAAGGTCAACCTCTTCTCGAGATAATAACAGACAAAGTCACGATGGATGTCGAAGCCCAAGTGGACGGAGTGCTGTTAAAAATGCTGCATGCTGAGGGAGAAGAAGTGGCCGTCTCCGAAGTGATTGGACTGATCGGTTCAGAAGGAGAAGACATTAGTGGGTACGCGCAGGAGGATGGAGCCGTTCCCCAAAAGGAAGCCCCCGCTGTGGCTGTCGCTGTGGAGCAATCCACCTCAGCCCAATCGCAATCTACCGCAATAGCTGAGGGTGTTACGAGTCAGGGGAGGACCCCACATCGCGCCTCACCCAAGGCGCGTAAGATGGCTGCTGAACTGGGTATCAATTTAGGAGATATACAGGGTTCAGGTGCTGGGGGACGCGTGGTCAGTGCCGATTTAGAGGGCTTCGAAACGGCGCAGACGTCAGTCGTCGAACCTGTAGGCGGAAGAGCTTTTGATGAGCTCCCAGATATGAGTAGGAGCGGCGAGACCGGTTTTGTTCCTTTGAATCCCGCTGAAAAAATTGCGGCTCAGCGCCTTACGGAAAGCTATCAAAACACGCCCCACATACATGTATCCATGGATGTTTCCGCTATATGGCTGGAGCAGTTTAGGCAGGGATATCGACTCGAAGGTAAGAAAATTTCGGTCAACGACTTGATTGTTCAAGCCGCTGGTCGTGCGCTGAGAGACTTTTCCCGAATTAACAGCCACTACCAGCCTGGAGGGTATGCTCCAATGCCCGATGTGCATATCGGCGTTGCCGTTGCCGCTGAAAAAGGGCTTGTAGTGCCGGTTGTGCGCAATGTGGATAAAAAGTCTGTTGAAGAAATATCTGCCGAATCTGTCCGACTTGTCGATCTCGCGCGTAGGGGGGGCTTGGGCATTGATGATATGCAGGGAGGCACTTTCACTATTTCAAACTTGGGAATGTTTGGTGTATCAAAATTTACGGCCATTATTAATCCGCCCCAGGTTGCGATACTGGCCGTAGGAGCTATTGAGAAACGAGTTGTCGCTTTGGAAGGTGATGCCTTCGCGGTCCGTCCTCAAATGACGTTAACGCTCGCTGCAGATCATCGCGTTGTCGACGGGGCACTAGCGGCCCGTTTCCTAAGCCGCCTGCGGGAAATCTTAGAAACGCCCGGGTTGCTCGGCTAGCGTCCAAAGAGGTCGAAGGTGGAGGAAGAGCGACTAGACTCAATCCGTGCATTGGTTCGTTCGACCTATCAGGATCCGCGCGTGGTCGCGCGCTATGCGGAAGTCGGCCTCTGGCCGTCTGAGGAAACGTTGATCCTAGAATACGTTGCTGATGATGCCCGGGTTTTAGACGTGGGATGTGGAGCGGGTAGAACCAGTGTGCCTCTGCGCGAAATGGGTTTTTCTGTCACGGCTATAGATCTCAGCCCTACAATGGTGGAACTGGCAAGGGAGGTGGGACAGGCCTGTCAGGTGGATATCGACTTCCGCGTCATGGACGTGATGGATTTACCCCTGCCTTCATCATCTTTTGAATTTGTGCTGTTCTCATACAACGGCTTTGAACTATTGCCTGGGCGCGCTGGAAAAGAGCGGGCACTGCGCGAAGTTTGTAGAGTTTTGAAGCCTGGAGGTCACTTCATATTCTCCTCCCATTCGCCATTTGCCCTGAATCAATTTGCCCTTCTTAGGTTACGCACTTTCACTAAATTCTTGTTGGGTAGGGCGCTGAACGTCCCGATGAAAGAGCGCGAATTTGGAGAGCGCTTCAGCGATCATGACGATGAGGAAGTCAAATACATTCAAATATTGCCTCCTTCCACTATAATGCAGATGCTGAGGGAAACGGGTTTTGCGATCTGCTACCACAACACGCGCAAGCGAATCGAACGGCAGTGGCCCTGGCGGTGGTGGAGCGTCTTTGAAGACGGGGAGCGCATGTACGTTGCGCAGAAACCACTTTAATTCGAAGAGGTCAATGATTTAGGGGACGAACAGGTAAAATCGGAAGTTAACTACGCCCTTTCCTTGACCAACCCTAACCTTCCCGTTATCTTCCCAATTGAACCAAATTACTGCACGCAAGTTTCTTTATTTCAACTTTTTACGACTCTATCTGTGTGCCCGACCGATGTGGAGCGGAGCACTAGATGGAGTGGAATACTCGCATGAAAATCGAGAAAAAAACACAGCTCTCCATCGCTTATGGCATCTTAATTTTGCTCTGCCTGCTCAGTCTTAGCAACTTCTTTGAAAATCAGGTTGATCGCGTTCCATATAGCCAGTTTCGCCAGTGGGTAACAGATGGCCAAGTTACGGAATGCGTCATTGGAAGCGAATCCATTCGCGGGAAGGCACTCGTCGCAGGTTCGGAGCGCGGGTTTGTTACGGCTCGGGTAGACGATGCCGGATTGATTGATCTGCTGGAAGAGAACCAGGTCCGCTACTCTGCGCAGGTAGAAAACACTTGGCTAACCACGCTGCTTTCCTGGATTTTGCCGGCGGTTTTCTTTGTCGGCATATGGATGTTTATGGCGCGGAGAATGGGCGGTGGGTCTGGTGGATTGATGTCCATTGGAAAGAGCAAAGCCAAAGTCTATATGGAAAAGGGCACGGGCATCACGTTCGATGACGTGGCCGGCATAGACGAAGCTAAGGAAGAGCTTGAAGAGATAGTCGACTTTCTTCGCACACCGGAACGGTTCCAAGCCTTGGGCGGGCGCATTCCACGCGGCGTTTTACTGGTAGGCTCACCTGGAACGGGAAAAACCTTGTTGGCCAAGGCCGTAGCTGGTGAAGCAGGCGTTCCCTTCTTTTCCATAAGCGGCTCTGATTTTGTAGAAATGTTCGTCGGGGTTGGGGCCGCTCGGGTTCGCGATCTATTTGAACAGGCCAAGAAACACGCACCGGCCATCGTCTTTATCGATGAGCTGGACGCGCTTGGCAAGGCGCGTGGTCCAGGATCGTTTGGTGGGCATGACGAGAGGGAGCAAACACTCAACCAGCTTCTTACAGAGCTCGACGGCTTTGACACCAATGCAGGCGTGATCCTGATGGGGGCCACTAACCGCCCCGAAATCCTCGATCCCGCGCTGCTGCGCCCTGGAAGATTCGACCGCACCGTAACCGTTGATCGGCCAGACGTAAAGGGGCGCGAAGCGATTTTAAAGATACACGCGAGAGATGCCGTGCTTGCGCCTGAGGTCGACTTGCAAAGACTTGCCATGCGTACTCCCGGTTTCGCGGGCGCAGACCTGGCTAACGTAATCAACGAGGCCGCTCTGTTGGCTGCCCGCCGCGAAAAGAAATCCATAACCATGGACGAGCTGGAAGAGGCTGTTGAGCGTTCAGTGGCAGGATTAGAGCGCAAGAGCCGGGTCTTGAATGAGAAAGAGCGCAGAATCGTGGCCTACCACGAAGCTGGGCACGCCCTTGTGGGGGAAATTCTACCTGAAGCCAATCCCGTGCAAAAAATTTCAATCGTCTCACGCGGCGTTGCTGCTTTGGGCTATACGCTTAACATGCCCATTGAAGACCGTTATCTCATGACGCGCGAAGAGATAGAGGATACGCTTGCAGCCGTGCTTGGTGGGCGGGCCGCTGAAGAAATTGTGTTTGGAGAAATTTCAACCGGCGCCTCTAATGATTTGCAGCAGGCTACCAATATGGCCGAACGAATGGTCAAAGAATACGGCATGAGCGAACGATTGGGACTGGTCGCCCACCGGGAGGATCGCGGTCAACAGCAATATTTAGGCGGCAATGGCGCCGATCGTGCCTACAGCGAAGAGACGGCCCGCGCTATTGACGAAGAAATAAGTCGTATTATTCGGCAGGGCTATCAGCGCGCCAAGACGGTTCTGGAGCAGCAGCGGGAATCTCTTGAGAACGTTGTCCAGATACTCTTTGAAAAAGAGGTGATGGATGGTGATCAACTCAGACAAGTGCTCCGCGATGCTGGCGTTGAGTTAAACGAGAAAAAATCAACGCCGCCAACCGAACGGGTTGAAGCGGACATTCAAGATGTTCCCGCTCCTACAAACGGTACCTCTGAACATCCTACCGTCGAGGATCCCCCGGTCTGAGATTTCTACGCCTCAATCTCAGCAATAACTTCCAGTTCAACAGACGCCCCCAGCGGTAGGGCGCAAACGCCCACCGCTAGGCGGGCATGCACGCCGCGTTCACCTAGAACAGCGGCGAATAGATCAGAAGCCCCGTTGATAACCTGAGCCTGCCCCGTAAAATCCGGGGAGCAGCTTACGTATCCTCCAATCCGTATGATCCTTATCGAATCAAGTGATCCGGCTTCAGCTTCGAGGATGCTAAGGGCATTCAGCGCGCAAATGCGGGCCGCTTCTTGCCCCTGATCAGCTGTGATATCTCCTCCAACTACTCCGCCATATTGAATTACGCCTCGTACTAGAGGGAGTTGCCCCGAAATAAAAAGTTGGCTACCGCTTCGCATGGCCCGGGTATAGGATCCAGCGGGTTGGGGTGGTTCAGGTAGAGATATTCCCATTTCTTTTAGTCTATCTGTAGCGGTCATGAATCCTGCTCCTCTTCTACTGTTTTTTAAGAATAGAGTTGAGTAATATGTGGGCTAAATTAAAATGGAGTCAACGGAGAGGAGCTCAAGGCGCGGCTTTATGGAGAGGATAAAGGCTTTTAAATCATCCCACCTGAGTCTATTTCGGCTACTTGTCATACCCGATTTTACCCGTCTTTGGCTTTCGAATGGCATGTGGTGGCAGGCGATGTGGATGGAAATGCTCATAGTTGGATGGCTTGGCTTAGAGCTGACAGATTCAGCTTGGTGGGTATCGGTGTTGGGGTTTTATCGATCCGTACCTCTTTTGTTGATTGGTCCATGGGGCGCACTGGTTACAGATCGCTTTCCGAGAAGGCACTTATTATGCGTCTTTCAGGGAATGGGTGCTGTGGCTGCCTTATTTGTTTTAGGAGCCTTCATAAATGGCTCCTTGACCT
>Ga0181587_10000953_pt1 | contig 23931 bp, 21 predicted proteins | sample 071ome_27_FD_132463 | JGI IMG/M metagenome (GOLD analysis project Ga0181587, IMG submission 132463) | Coastal salt marsh microbial communities from the Groves Creek Marsh, Skidaway Island, Georgia - 071409AT metaG (megahit assembly) | ecosystem: Environmental > Aquatic > Marine > Intertidal... | reverse complement strand
CTCCGATGCCCGGCTCCAGCCCGTGCCGAGGTACTTGCTAACCCGATCATCAATACTGATGAGCCCGCGCTCCTGGGCAATGCCCGCCAGCACGGCAACAACGCTTTTCTGGGCTGATGCCACATCCTCTATAGCCCGGTCCTTGGTGTCACGACCCTGCAGGAAGTTCTGATAGCGTTGGGATGGATTTTCCAGTTCCCAGTATCTCTCCGCCATGATGCGTCCTCTGTGCAGGATCACCACGCCGCTGGAATCAAGTTCACCGGCCAGATCCAGCGCAGCTGACAACAGCGCGGTGTTCCAGCCGACGGTTTCAGGATCGATCTGCTCCCAATGCTCGTCTGAAGAGGGGAAGTACAGCGATTGAGCCGATAATCCTGTCGCGGTCAGAAGCGCGGTCAGCGCAAGGAGCACAGGCCCGATAGAGTCTGCGATCACCAGATTCTTTAAAGATAGGAATTGCTGCATAGAACTTCAGTCCCGGGGCTGCCTTTTTTGGTGGCGTCCGGGATTGTACCCGGCAAGAACACTAAAATAACGCATACCTAGTGGAACTGGAACTCCCTGATTGGACAGTGGCTTGCAGACAATATTGCGATGAGCGAAGCCGGACAGGGGTCAAGAGTAAAAGTGGCAGGCAAGAGCTGCCGGGATAAAAAAAGCCGGATCGCGCTTGCGCGAGACCCGGCAATGGGAGAGTAATGCTTGGAGTGGTCGCTTACAGCTCAAAGTCCATGGAGTAGCTCACCACAAATTTGATCTCGTCGTTGTCCAGGGCATCGGGACCCACATCATCGAGGTCAGTGTCGGTGATCATAAAACTGAATCCGTCCTTGGAAAGCGAAACGTTGTAGTCGATATAGTTACCGGGAACGCCATTGAATGCCTCATTGAAGTCGCCTGCGTGTCGACCGATGTGGAAGCCAAGTTCCAGACCTTCACTGATTTCTACCGCGTAGTCAGCGTAGAGGTAGGTGGCTTCACCAAAGCCGAAATCCTGGCCCGGACCTTCATCGGCCTCGGTATTTGCCAATACGTAGGCTCCGAGGGTAAAACCGCCGACACCGATTGAGCCATATATCTCGCTGAAGTCAAATTTGGCTTCGGGATCGTAGTTGTAGTACAGGTATCCAACATCCCAGGCTATTTCACCGGATTCGCCGGAAAACCCTGCGTAGAGATCGTGCTCGTAAGAGAATACGTCATCTGCTGCGTAGCTCACATTCGATGCCCAGGTTCCCGCGTAAAACCCGTTATCATAGGCAACATCAATACCGCCGGAGACAGCCGGATCGTTGATCGACTGGGTCAGTCCACGCCAGATATAACTGTTGGCCATGCCAACGTTTGCGCTCCACTCCTGCGCTTGAACAGTTCCGGCAGTTGCCAGTAAACCAGCAGTGGCTAAAGTTAAAAGTCGAATCTTCATAGCTAGTCCTATCCCTTGAAAGGTTGTACAAAAGGCACTGATTGCCCACTGGTTTACCTGTCAGCAAGAACTGAGCCAACATCGTGAAAGCCACTCTATTCGTGCCCTGCAGCGAATCTATGGTAAATATTATGAGTAATCGTTCTGAAGATAACTGCACCAAAACAGTGCAAACCTTAGGGTCGCGCTCGCTAATAACGCAGTCCGGCGCAAAACAAAAACGGCCGGGTTTTAAGCCGGCCGTTTCTGTTCTTGGGTAATGTAATCATTCAGGGGAGCACCGTCACCTCGAGATACTGATCGGTGTATAGCCCTCCATCATCGGCCCGCCCCCACAGCAGGTACTGACCCGGTTCGCTGAATGTGAACTCCACTTCATAGATACCGTCTTCCGGGATTTCGGGAGGCGTCCACAGGTAGCCCCAGGGTGAATTTGCCGAGGCTCGAGTGTCTTCCCAGGCCTTGACCTGGGGGGGATCAACTGTCACCTCGCCTGGTCCGCGAAACTTGTTCCAGGACAGGTACAATCCGTTTACTTTGCCAACCGTAGTTCGTCGGGGACGGCTCATGATGCCAGCTTCCCACTGTTCCCGGGTATCCGGCGTGAACGACGTGGAACTGCCTACTCTTCCGGGCTTCGGGATGCCGTCGTCGGTCACTCGCGTCTGGACCGTCAGCGTTTCGCCTGCCCGCACCGTCCGCACCAGGTCACCAATAATTTCAGTGTTTGGTGGCACATTGGCCCGTGATTCCGGGCTACTGGTTCCGGCACCCAGAGAACCGGTTTCGGAAGCAATGACAATATTGTCGATCCTATAGTCGATATTTACGGTTGCATAGGCTCTCCTGGTGACCCCGTTCGGAGAGGTCAGCGTCCAAACGACCTCCTCGTCGTCAAAGTCCTCGGACACAACAACCTCGAAGGTAAAGCGATTGCGACGGGGCAGGAAGTGGGTTGGTTGACCGCGGTCTCGGTCTCCCGGCGAGAAATAATTGTTTTCCCCAACAGGTATATTCGGAGTTTCCTCCCAGTTCTCGTTGAAGTAGCCAAAAATAAGACTGATAGTGCCGTCGTCATTGGGGCGCCAGCCTTCATAGGCGGGTTCTACATGCTGCCCCTTGCGGTAGCTCAGCTGAGCGAATGCTGCGCTGTTCAGACCGGCAGCCAGCAATAGCAAAGCTAGGCTCGTGCTTATCCATTTCAACGGATTGAAGCGCGCGATTATCATTGTTTACTCACCTGTGCAGCGTCTCAAGGAAGGCCGTTAACGCCAGCAAACGGATCTACTCGCAGCTGGCCGGCTATAAAAGTAAACCTCGGGGTCAGGGATTAGTTTCTGCGCCGTACCCGAATAATTTCAAAAACTGACGTCGAGGGAAAATAACACGGTTTTCGTGGTCAATAAACATCTCGTTTACCGGGTCTTGACTCTTCTCGCGAGCGCTGTGAGAGCTCTGAATTTTGAGAATCAATCTGGCAGGCTGAAGACGTATAGAGCATTGCCGCTGTTAGGATGGCGAATATCCGGTGATACCACGCGGGGCACAGTACGTGGGCTGACGCCGCGGGCCCCCATGGCTGTGGTCACTGCGATGTATTGCTTGCCGTCGATGGCGAAACTGACCGGGTGACCCTGCACGGAGGTGCCCAGTCGTGTTTCCCAGAGGATATCTCCATTGCGAGCGTCGAATGCCCGGAAGCGGCGATCGAGGTCGCCAACAAATACCAGGTTCCCCGCAGTAGAAATGGTTCCCGTTAGGAAGGCAGCCCGCTGTTCATAACTCCATATTTCTTTCATCTCATCGATGTCGAAGGCGGCCAGCTTCCCGAGGTTGCCGTCTGACCCCGGCATTTCAAACCAGCGTCGATTGGCAGCGGTACCGCCGGCACCTTCGACCAGGGGTACCTCGCGGGCAGAGATTTCCAGACAGGACTGGCTGAGAGGCATGATCAGCGCGGCGGTAGGTTCGTGGTAGGTCATGGAGTGCCAGTCCTTGCCGCCGGCTGTGCTGGGACAGACGCTTATCCATTCATCGATCTGGGCATTGGCGATGTCGCTGCGGTAAGTTACCGCGCCGGTGTCGGGATCGATATGAGTAAAAGCATTCTGAAAAACTGTCTCCAGGTGGCTGATGAATTCGCCGCTGACCCGGTCGTGTTTCCACAGAATGCCGTGTTTGCCAATAGAGAAAACCAGTCGGTCGTCGCCGCGGTCGATCAGCACCCGTTCGAATACTTCATCCAGATCGAGGGCCTCGGCGGGCACGTGCTGGAAATACCAGTCCAACTCACCGCTGTCCACATCGAGGGCAACCGTCGAGTTGGTGAAAAGCCCGGAATCGTAGATCGACAGGCTGCGGCTGGCGGGCATCCAGGGTTTCTGCTGCGCGGTTCCCCAATAAGTCAGCTTCAATTCCGGATCGTAGCTACCCGTAATCCAGGTCTCACCGCCGGCTCGGAAGAGATCGTCCAGAGCACCCCAGGTGTCGCCTCCCGGTTCACCGCTTTCGGCTACGGTGTTAAAACGCCACAACAGTTCGCCATTATCGGCATCATGGGCGCTGATAAAACAGTCTTCTTCGATGTAGCGAGAGCAGCCTGCGAGTCCCTGAATTACCTTGCCATCAGCGACGATAGGACCGCTGGAATTTTCAAAGCCCTTGCTGCCGTCGGCAATCCTGGTTTCCCAGACCGGCTCTCCGGTGCGGGCGTCCAGTGCCAGCAGTCGGGCATCGGTGGTGGCCTGTATAATTTTGTCGTCGTAAATGGCGATGTTACGCATGTCTTCGCTGTCGAACGGACCGGCATGATGTTCCCAGATCAGCTCACCGGTCGCCCCGTCCAGTGCCTGAATGATATTGCTGGGATTGATCAGATAAATTATGCCGTCATACACCAGTGGCGACGGTTCGGAATCGCCTTCGTGCATGCTCCACACCCACTCCAGTCGCAGATTCGCAATGTTTTCCGTATTTATTTGATCGAGCGGGCTGTAGCTCCAGGCCTGGAAGTTGCGCCGGATCATCGGCCAGTCGCCAGGTGCCGGGTCGATTAGCATGGCGTCGGTAATAGGTGTGAAACCCCTTACGGTGCCCGGAAGGATAACGCCTGTGGGTTGTTCGGGCTCCTGATCGGACTGCTGCGCGACCGCCGTGGGAGTTGGCTGTGCATTGCTGGTCAGAGGATAGTCTGAAGCTGCTGTAAGCGCAGGGTTGGTTGCGGCGACGCCGTTGGTCACCATGATATGTGCAACGATATTGAGGTAGTCTGCTTCGGTAATACCGCTGTTACCACCCGGTGGCATATTGGCGCGCAGGTAGTTGTAGAGGTCGGCCGGCGACTGTGAGCCCCAGCGACTGGTGAACCCTGGTCCGCTTAGCAGTGGGCCCAGTGCCGTTCCTTGCAGGGTGCCGCCGTGACAGGTGGCGCAATTGCTGGCGTAAGCCAGCACGCCGGCATCAGCCTGGGCGTCGAATTGCACTTCATCATCGCTGCTGCAGGCTGCGAGTGCCAGCAGCAGGCTTGTGACCATCAGACTGTTGTTTATTTTCATTGTCAGTCTCCCCGGCCCCCGATAGCTGGTTAATTTAATCCGGCAGGCTGAATACATACAGCGCATTGCCGTTGTCCGGATGCTGAATATCCGGGGCGATGACTCGTGGCACGGTGCGGGGGCTCGAACCTCCAAGAGCGGCAGTTACGCCAATATACTGTTTGCCGTCGACGGCGAAGACGATCGGGTGACCCTGAACAGAGGTACCGAGTCTCGCCTCCCATAGTACATCGCCGGTTTCGACGTCATGGGCTCTGAAATAACGATCCAGATCGCCGGCAAAAACCAGGTTGCCAGCGGTAGAGACCGTGCCGGTATGGTAAGAAGCCCGCTGTTCAAACTTCCAGACTTCTTCCAGAGTGTCCACGTTGTATGCGCCCAGCTTGCCCATGTTGCCATCGGACCCCGGCATTTCGAAAAAACGCCGAAGGGACGCCAGTCCGCCGCCACCTTCCACGAGCGCTACTTCCCTGGCGTTGTTCTCCAGGCAGGTCTGGCTAAGCGGTGCGATAATGGTGCCGCTGGGCTCATGATAGGTCATGGAGTGCCAGTCCTTGCCGCCCGTGCTGCTGGGGCATACCGGTATCCATTCATCCAGCGTGGCATTTTGGATATCTTCCCGATAGGTCACCAGTCCCGTGTCAGGATCGATGTGGGTAAAGGCGTTTTGGAACACGGTTTCCTTGAAACCAAGAAACTTACCGGTTACGCGATCGTTTTTCCACAGAATGCCATGCTTGCCTATCGACAAGACCAGCTTCTGGTCACCACGGTCTACCAGCATGCGCTCAAACACTTCGTCCAGGTCCAGGGCCTCCGCCGGCACGTGCTGGAAGAACCAGTCGAGTTCGCCCGTATCCACGTCCAGCGCAATGGTAGCGTTAGTGTACAGGCCTACGTCGTTGATCGACATGTGGCGGCTTGGCGGAGCCCAGGGCTTCTGCTGGGCAGTTCCCCAGTAGGTTCGCCGCAGTCCCGGGTCGTAGCTGCCGGTAATCCAGGTTTCTCCGCCGGCACGGAAAATATCGTCCAGCCCGCCCCAGGTATCGCCGCCCAACGGGTCGTCAGACTGGGCAATGGTGTTGAACTCCCACAGCCGCTCGCCGGTGTTGGCATCATGGGCGGTAACGTAACAGTTCTCCACGATGTACCGAGCGCATCCCGCCTGGCCCTGGATAATTTTGCCGTCGGCAATTATCGGGCCGCTGGAATTCACAAAGCCCTTGCTCACATCCGCCACCACGGTTTCCCAGACTTTCTCGCCCGTCCGCGCGTCAAGCGCTACCAGTCGCGAATCGGTGGTCGCCTGAATTACCTTGTCGTTGTAGATAGCAATATTGCGCATATCCTGACGGTTGGCAGGACCAGTATGGTGTTCCCAGATCAGCTCGCCCGACGCCGCATCAAGGGCCTGGATGATATTGCTCGGATTGATCAGGTAAATCACGCCGTTGTAAACGATCGGAGCGGGTTCAGAATCTCCGTCCTTCATGCTCCACACCCATTCGAGCTTCAGATCGGCCACGTTATCCCGGTTAATCTGGTCCAGCGGGCTGTAGCTGTGGTTGAAATGGTTGCGCCGCATCATCGGCCAATCAGCCGGGTCCGGGTTGGTCAGCATGGCATCGGTTACCGGCACGAAATTTTCTACCGTACCCGGGATTACCAGCCCCTCGGGGGCCTCTGGCTGCTGGCGCTGCTGCGAAGCCGGGGCCGCAGACTGCTCCGCAACGTAGGCGGCAATCTCGATAGTGGAAGCAGCCGTCAATTCGGTCTGACCGCGAATCATGCCATTGGTTGCCAGGATATGCGCGGTGATACTGGCGTAATCCGCTTCACTCAGGTTTTCATTCCCGCCCGGGGGCATGTTGGCCTCTATATTGGCGATCAACGCACCGGCTGTCTGCGTGCCCCATTTGGCAAGAAAATCATCTCCGGACAGCAGCGGGCCCAGCGGCGAGCCTTGCAGGCTGGCGCCATGACAGGCCGCACAGTTGCTGCCGTAGAGCGCCGCCCCGGATTCTGCCTGGGCCGCAGTATAGGTCCTTGGACCGGTATCGACTGCTATCTCGGATGGCTGCTCCGAGCAGGCCGCCAGGGCCAGTCCGGCAAGAACGGCCAGCGCAGCGAATGGGAATTTCTTGTTCGTCATTGAAATCAACCTCTACATGTCTCTTGGTAGCAGCCAGCCTCGCAGTTCGCCGCCAGGATTGTTCTCACTGTGGATCACAACATACAGCTCCTCATTCTGCAGGGCCATCAGCTGTTCAGCGGACAGCTCGATACTGCCGCTTATTTCTCCGGTAGTTGCGGGAGTCACTTCTATAGCCCCGATGGGAGGCCCGTTCATAGCCTTGGGTGCATTATGGACATGGGCAGCGGTAGCTGTCGAACTCATGCCCTCGTAGGTACCTGTGACGCTGAGCGTTGAGCCGTTCAGGGTGGCAAGAACCTCCCCAACGCCGGTGATGGTGCGATAGGTCTGCGGCGTGACCGGAACCTCGGAGAGTCTGGCGCGAAACATGCCGGACTGCGCATGAGCCAGGGTAGCCAGAGTCAAACCGGCGGCCAGCAGAGCTGAAAACAAACGTGGGATTTTCATTGTTAATCTCGCGTTGAGGATTTACAGAAAGTTATCGAACCATTATACGCAATGTAGGCAATTAGCCAATCTTGATGCGCGCCAGTAAATTCGCTGGCTTCAGGGGTCCGCGACCTCCGCATCAGCGATTCCCGGGCCCGGCTTGCCCACCTGCGCGGTATCAAAGCCCCGGTGGCTGCCGTCGCAAAAGGGCTGATTATTGGTGTGCTTGCACTGGCACAGATAGGCCTCGCCGTCTTCGGCTGCAGCAAAGCGCCGGGGCCTGAACCCGGTGCCAGCATGACTGCCATCGCAATAAGGCTGATTTGCAGAGCGCCCGCAGGAGCAGAAAAAATAATTCCGGTTCTTTTCCAGTGTGACCTTGATCGGCGCATTGGCGGCAATAATCGGCTTGTCCATACTCGGCTTGCCTCCTCCTGTCACTGACAGGTGAAATTTTCCGCGACCCAGTTAGCGGGGTTGTTTTCACCCCCGGCTGGACCGCGATAGCGGGCGCGCTGAGGATAGGGGCACAGCAGGCGCTCGTTATCTATCTGTCCTCCACTGCTGTGGGTTGCGATGATCGAGTCGGGCGCTGTCCCGTTTTCTACCCAGTCTACCAGCGCCGTCAGCTTGTCCCATGTGTTTGGTCCGCGACCTCCGGAACAATGACCCATCCCGGGTGCAAGAAACAGGCGGGCGTTATCTCCCGCCTCCGCAAAACTGCCGCTAAAGGTCGTATCGACCATGTCCGAAAAGTAGCCCACTGTTGCTTCCGCGACCGAAAGTGCGTCTGTCAGGCCATGGTAAACGATCAACTTGCCATTACGCTGCTTCAGGAAACTGCTGAGGTCCGGATCAGTTGCGTCCATGATGGCACTCATCAGCTGCGCGTTGCCGGCAGTAAACTCGTCTATGGTGAAGTCCATCCAGTGATATTCGGGGTTCATGCCGGTCCTGCGTGGTTGATAATCTGTGTCGTTCAGAACCGGAATGGCGACGCCGGGATCCTGTTCAAAAAACAGGTAGTTCACATGATCACCGGCTGGACCCCGGAGCATGCCCGGCAGGTTGTTGTTATGGGCGCCGGGCACGAACAGTCCGACCCAGTCAGGTTCCGATCCGACCATTTTCCCGGGATAAATTACGGTTCCGGTGCTGTCAGAGGGGCCGGTGTAGAAGTCGCTGATAGTCTGAATTTGCTGGTCGGTAAAACAGCTGTCGCTGCTGCCATCAGCGGGGCAACGACTGTCAGCCAGATCGACCGCGGGATCGAAATTGCAGCTGAAAGGATCATCGATGACGCCGTCTCTAATACCGTCACCGGCATCGCATTTATTCAGGACTGCATCGTTGAGCATTTCCACCAGCCGCACGCTGTCGCGATGGCCATCTCCATTGGTATCAACCGCCAGGTTGCCGGCCATGTCGTTCTTGAACATTTGTTGTAAATGCCAGACCCCCGCGGCATTCATGGCCTGGTAGAAATTCACCGGTGCGCCGGCCACGATACCGTCGAAGTCATTTGGATAGCGTTGGGCTTCCATCAAACCCTGCCGCCCGCCGGTGGAGCAGCCTTCAAAGTAGGAATACTCCGGACCCCGGTTGTAGTAGGCGTCCACCAGAGCTTTACCGGCCATAACGGTAAGGTGGACGGCCCGGTAGCCGAAGTCGATTTCAGATTGTCTGTTGTTGAAGCCAAAGGAGGATCCGGGCTCGGTTCCGGTGTCATGCCCGGTGTTGCTGTTGGCCACGGCATAGCCCTCGGCAACCCGATGGTCAGCCAGATCCAGATCGCCGTCCTTTCCGCCATCGCCCCATTGCAGGAATCGACCATTCCAGCGTTCGGGCAGCGGTAACTGTGCATGGTAGTGGATGGCAGGGTAGATGATCCCTCGCACGTAACAGTAAGGGGTACCGTCGGCTGTTGAGCGGATTCCGGCAGAGGTCAGGGTAAGGTTGCGAGTGTCCAGCAAGCCTTCACAGGTCGCGGTCTGCTGATCGGAGGCCGACTGGGCGCCGGCCACATTGCCGAGCAGCACAGCGACAGAGGTAACTAGGGGAATCAGGGCTAATTTCATGACAGTCTCATAATTGTTGTGGTTTTTCATTGCGCGCTCGTCGACTGCGCGGGTTGAGCGGATAATTTCGCGCTGTCGAGGACAGCACTGCGCATTTAGCCATAGCCTGCGATTGCAGTCCAATAGGGTCTTTGGTAATTGTGCGATAGACTGGTCCCGAATTGAACGGGTCAGCATGATGCTGGCACCAGTCATTGTGCTGGGGCTATACCGGAGGATGGCATGGAACGACTGGCAAGAAATTATTGCTTTGGTGGTGAGCAGTTGCGTTTTTCTCACCCCTCGCGGGCTCTTGACTGCAGCATGAGTTTCTCTGTTTTCCTGCCGCCGCTGGAACCGCGGCAAAAAGCGCCAGTGCTTTACTGGCTGTCGGGGCTGACCTGCACGGATGAGAATTTCGTACAGAAAGCCGCAGCGCAGCGAGTCGCGGCCGAGCTGGGCATCATCCTGGTTGCACCCGATACCAGCCCCCGCGGCGCGGCGGTGGCGGACGATCCGGAGGGAGCCTACGATCTGGGCCACGGTGCCGGTTTCTACCTGAATGCTACCCGGCCACCTTGGGACAGCCATTACCGCATGTATGATTACGTAGTCAGCGAGCTACCGCAGCTTGTCGAACAGAGTTTTCCGGTACGCGAGGATGTCAGATCGATTTCCGGTCACTCCATGGGTGGCCACGGTGCCCTGACAATCGCGCTGAAAAACCCGGCTCGTTTCCGTTCAGTGTCGGCTTTTGCACCGATCTGCTCGCCAACCCGCTGTCCATGGGGAAAGAAGGCGTTCAGCAATTACCTTGGCGACGATGAGAGTACCTGGGACAGCTACGATGCGTCCTTGCTGATCGGCAAAGCGTCACGACAAATCCCGATGCTGATCGACCAGGGTGAGGCCGATCAGTTTCTTGAGCAACAGTTGCATCCCCATCTATTGCTGGAGGCCGCGCAGACTTGTGGCTATGACGTGATCTATCGGCTCCGATCCGGGTATGACCACAGTTACTTCTACATTGCCAGTTTCATCGAAGAACATTTGCGATTTCACGGTGAATATCTGCGTGAATCACTCTAAAATGACACGACTCATCGCCATTCAGCGCGAGCTATCAGCCACGAGGGCCATTCAAAATGAATAACAAGATTCTTTCAATTTTCCTGATGACGGCAACTTATTTGCACGTTGCATTTGCTGTTGCCGACGACCACCTGCCGATGGTGGCGCCTGAAGAAGTGGGTTTTTCATCGGAGCAGCTAAATAAGATAGAAAGCTATTTTGCCGGCAGGGTTGAGCGAGGTGAGATTGCCGGCATCGTTACCCTGGTGGCGCGCCAGGGCAAGATCGCTCATTTCAGCGCCGTTGGATACCAGGACGCCGAGCGGCGCATACCCATGGCCACTGACACCATTTTCCGCATTTACTCGATGACCAAGCCGATCGCCACCACCGCACTGATGCAGCTCTACCAGGACGGTCTGTTCCAGATGAACGATCCGCTTTCCAAGTTTATTCCCGAGTTTGCGAATTTGCGGGTTCTGCTTGACCCCAATGGACCGCTCGACGAGACCGTTGCCATGGAGCGCGAGCCCACGGTGCAGGATATCCTGCGACATACCGCCGGATTCTCCCACTGTCTGGGCAATAGTGAATACGACCGCGAGTGTATCGGCCTTGGCCTCTTCAGCCCGGAAACCTCGCTGGCTGAAATGATGACTGCGCTGTCGCGCATTCCGCTGATGAATCAGCCGGGCTCCCAGTACCGCTACAGTGTCGGCCCCGACGTGGCACTGCGCCTGGTAGAGGTCATTTCGGGTATGCCGGCGGATGACTATCTCGAAGAGCGGATTTTTGCCCCTCTTGGGATGGCGGAAACCGGCTACTGGGTCGATTCCGACCGGGCCCGACGGTTAACGCCGATTCACTGGATGAGGGACGGAGAACTGGTACCCATCGATGAGGAGCACGGTCGGCCACAGGGAGGTGTGCTGGCGGAACCCTGGTCAGCCAACAGCTATACCTTCGACCATGAATACAAGGGCGGCAGCCTGGGACTGTTGTCCACTGCGGAAGATTACTGGCGTTTTGCACAGGCCATGCTGAATGGTGGACAACTGGACGGCCAGCGCATTATCGGCTCCGGTACCGTCAATTTCATGGCCAGGAATCATCTAACTCCGCAGCAACGTCAGACCTTCAGCCCGGCGCTGGGATTTGGCCTCGGCTTTGCTACCATCGAGGACCCTGCCGGTGCCGGCTATCCCTCCAATGAAGGTAATTTTTACTGGGCCGGTGCGGCGGCCACGAACTTCTGGATTGATCCGACGGAAGAAATTGTCGTGGTCGCGATGACCCAGCATATGGGGGTCGGTGGAACCGGAGCGCTGCGCGGCGAACTGAGCGCACTGGTCTACGGTGCTCTGCTCGATTAAACCGAATTAGCTCTGGCATGGGTTGATGGCACCGCGATCGATAATCTTCTGCTTGGTACTCGGCCTGCCGCCTGTTCTCGGGCTGGCGGCCGAGGAATTCCAGGTTCCGCGCACCGAATGGGGTATGCCAGATTTGCAGGGCGTCTGGAACTTCTCTTCCAATACACCGATGTTGCGGCCGTCCCGTTATGGCGAACGGCAGTTTCTAAGCGATGAGGAAGTCGCAGAACTGGAGGCCAGACTGCTGGCTCAGGATGCGGCCGGCGATGCCGCCATTCCCGTATCAGGGGTCGATGAGGCCTACAATGATTTCTGGATAGAGAGTGCCGGCCTGGGAGAAGCCAGGCTGACCTCCCATGTGATTTATCCGGAGAACGGCCAGCTACCGCCGCTGCAACCCGACGCCGTCGTCGCGACTGCGGGTCGCGCGCCGTTGCGGCCGGTGCGGGCAGCTCTCGGGATTCTGTTTGCAACCGACGGCCCGGAAGACCGCCCGCTATCCGACCGCTGCCTGATCGGCTTCAATGCCGGGCCGCCGGTCACGCCGAGTTTTTACAATAACAACCTGCAAATTATTCAGAATCGTAACCACGTGGTTATCGTGACAGAAATGATCCATGATGCCCGTATCGTGCCGCTTGACGGACAGCCGTTTCCCCCACCTGGGCTGGAGTTCTGGACCGGAGATTCCAGGGGCTACTGGGAAGGCGATACGCTGGTAGTGGAGACGCGCAATTTCAACGGTCTGACCAATTCCTTTGCCGGCGTCGGTTCCTCCAGGGAGAAACACCTGATCGAGAAATTTACCCGGGTTGCAGGTGACCGTGTCGACTATGAATTCACCATCGATGATCCTGCGACATTTACCGACAGGGTCGTCGGCCTGATCCCGATGTACAAAGTGGCAGGGCAGATATATGAATATGCCTGCCATGAGGGGAACTACGGTATGGAAAATATCCTGCGCGGGGCGCGGGTTGAGGAGAGGGTGGTTCAGAGCGATTGAGCTTCAACCACACTAACTGGATAGGGGGCAATGTACGTCGTTAATAAGCCAGACTGGACAATGCCCCAATTCAATTATACCTTTGGCTGCCGCATTTCATTTTTTAGAGCGACATATGATTTTAATTGGATCTATGGCCGCAAAAGCTCGCGGTATTCGACTCCAGCGCCCAATCAAGGACGTGGATATAGTTTGTGATCGTTCACAATTCGACAAATTTATCGATGAAAACAAAGCTCAAATCACTAAGACTGAAATAAGCCATGGACACCGTGCTCACGTGGATTTACATCCTCGCACCAAGCTGCCTAGGATCGAGTTTGAATTAGAGCAAAGTCCGTCAGATCAGATTCTATGTGGAGTGCATTCCGATCTAAAAGTTAGGCTCTTAAATACGTTAGTCAATGTAGCGAGCACAAACGTGCTTTACCTTACCAAACGTGCCCACGCCAATTTGCCCGGTAATTTTGAAAAGAATCTACAGGACCTGATTTCATTAAAGCGGCGCGTGTCCGCTTTCTCGGATGTTGAGATAGACTTTGCCAACAAGCGGAAAGAGGAATGTCGGGAGCGATTCGCTAAGTTTCGCACCTCAAGATTTTCCCTTGATCTGCCGAATGAAGATTTCTTCGAGCTTTCCAAGCACGTTCGATTTTACGAGCATGATGATGTGCACAAGGCTATCGCTTTTGAAAAGGGTAAGCCGGTCTACGAACGTTGTAAACGAGATGTGACCAGAGCCAAAATTGATCAGGACATGTTCCTGGCCTTGCCGAAAGAAGTTCAGCTGCGCATGCCGCAGGAAGAGTTTATCGTTGTCGGTATCGAGCGATATTTCATGCATGATCGGAAATTAACAAAAAAAATGGTTTACTCGCTTGGTCTAGTCAAAACAATTCGAGATCTCTTCGTCGGTTGGTTTCAGGACTATTGTCTTGACAATATTGATCACCTTAGTCGGGTGCCCAGTCACGAATTTCTTGACCGTTTCCTCGAGGCCGAAAAAGAGGGTGAAATTCGCAAACTCGAACAATCTGGAAAGGCTCCGATGCGCATGCTCGACCAGATCGGCGCTTTGATGAGGCAGCGGCGATTCAAAGATGCTGACCGGCTGCTGGGTAATGTACTTGGTCAAGATCCAAAAAACCCCATTGGCCTATATTTCAAAGGCGTGATTGCGCACCAACAGAAAAGAGTAGATGAAGCCTTGGGTTTTTTCCGCGCCAGTGTGGAAGCTGATGCCAAGAACTGGCAGGCATGGAATCGATTGGGTTTGGTGCTGATTGCGCGCGGTGAGGTCGAGGAAGCATCGAGGAGCTTTGAACAGGCACTGGAAGCGAAATCAGACTTTCTGCCGGCTTTAATTAATTGCGCGCGCACGCTCGAAAAGCTCGGCATCAAGGATCGCGCGGTGTCGCTGCTGCATCGCGCCAGGGAACTTAGTCCTGAAGATGATGTGGTCCTGAAAAGTCTGAGCCGATTGGGTGCGAATTAGACTTGTTTCACTCAAAGCCAAAAGGCCAAAGTCCATACTCGATAATTTTCGCGACATTCTCCTACGTTGCTCGAGCCCGTCGCGCAGCCTCCGACAGGATCAAACTCGCGGGACCCGCTGACCGGCCAGAATCGTTTCATAGGGAAACAGACGCTGCGGCCCTACCCGGACATTCTCGTAGTTGTCGACAAACTCAAAACTTCCCTGCCGTAATTCCAGGATGGCGATGTCTGCAGGCGCGCCGACGTTTAAGGTGCCCTTGTCCCGCAGGAATGGAAAAATGCGCGCGGCGTTGAAGGAGCCGCTGGCAACCACATCCACGAGCCCCATGCCGCCGAAATTCAGAAACTTGGACATGATGTTGGGGAAGTCGACAACACCCGGGACGCTGCGGCTGGTGGAAAAACCGTCGGTTGACACGGTATCCGGCCAGAATCCTGCAGCCATGATGTCATCAAAGGTATCCCAGCGCAGGTGATCAATGCGGCCGTTGGCGACATCGAACCAGATACCCCGCCGGCGGGCGGCCAGAATCTCGGGGTAAATGGCACCCTCGGCGTCGACTATTGCGTTCGGCGGAGGGGCGAACATGTGGGTAACGATATCCCCGGGCTTCAACAACCGGATCAATTCGCCCATGGGCGTTTCCGACTGACCCATGTGGATCATCACCGGCAAATTGAAGTAGGACGCGACTTCCTGAGCTCGCCGCAGCACCTCCCGATCGTTGGCCGTCACGCCGGCTGTCAGGCGAGCTTTGACGCCGACGACATAATCAAGATTGCGCGCAATTGCCGCCCTGGCCGCCTCGACATTGGCCAGCGACATGTCGGCGGTGTCACCTTCGCCGATCACGCCCTGGCGGCCGATATTGATCAATATCCGGGCAGGCTGCGGTGCCGAGCGTGCCACAGCTATTATCTCATCGATGTTGTCGGCTCCGGCCGACCCGGCATCGACCCAGCCGGTCACCCCATCGGAGAGGCAGATATGCGGACCCTGCGAGTCGCGCGCGTAGTGACCGTGAATATCCAGCAGCCCTGGCATCACCAGCCTGCCTGACGCATCGATTTCCTGGGCCGCGGTGGATGAAATATTTGCAGCTACGGCCGCGATGCGACCATCCTGAACTGCCACATCGGCAACCAGGTCCCTGCGCAGGGAAGGGTCGATAACCCGGCCTCCGCGAACGATCAGGTCATAGCGGCCGGTTTGTGCGAATGCCTTTTGGCTCAAAAGGCTTAAATAAATACTCGAGTGAAGAAACTGACGACGATTTAGCATGGCTCTGGTTTCCTGCTCCGGCCCACCTGAACGAAACAGTCCACGGTGGCGTTATGAGTGGTGAATGATTTACCGATCGACGTAGTGCAGAACCTCTACCCGCACGCCATCAGGATCTTCAAAAAATGCGTAACGCAGATTCTGGAATGGTCTGGAATCACTTATCAGCTTGACGCCCTTGCTCTGAAATTCCGCGCTGGCGACGATGACGTCTTCAACTTCCCAGGCCAGATTGCGAATGGCCCTGTCGGCCGTGGGCACCACTGCCTCGTCTCCGGACGGGGAGGCCAATAGCCACACACCTTCAAAGCGCAGGCCATCCAGCCGGTCCTTAAATAGCTCTCGAGTGCCCCCGAGTTTGTCTTCGTACCAGTCCAGACTGGCCTGCGGGTCCGGGACTCGCAGGTGAATATGATGAAATCCTGGCCATTGGGTATCTTCAACCAGTTCAAATTTTACGCCCCAGGGGTCTTCGATGTAGGCCATCGGGAAAAACCCTTCGGCCATTCTCATCGGGCTCAGCACCGTTGCGCCGCTGCCCTCGAGTTGCCTCATCACTGCTGCCAAGTCCGCGTAGGAAATTCCGATATGGTCAATTACGCTACCGGTACTTGGATTGATTTCATCCGTGCGCACAAAGCGAATATAGGTCTCGCCAAAGTAGACCAGTCCATCATCCCGCTCAACGCCGCCCAGAAACTCCATGTACCAGCTTTTTGCAGCTTCGGGATCGGTTACCGCGATGTGCAGGTTGTCGTACTTGATTGTCCCGACGTCAGCCCGAAGGCTGATCGGTGCCAGTAAACCAAGTAACAGGGCTGCCAGTAAAAGGCCGAATCTGTTTGTCATAGCTAGTGGTGCTGCAGCGTGCATCGCGATTGTCCTTTTCTTGTAATTGTTGGATATTTCTGCTGGGTATCAGACTGCCTGGCACATGTCAGCGGATCGAGTCTGCCGAAGAAAAATAGCTCGACGAGGTGACCTTGTCCAGCCCACCTGATGAGTTGTGTATGCAGGAAGGGCCTAAAGCCAGTTTCCCGTTGCCAGCCAGACCAGCAGTCCGCACAAAACGGCGATGAACTGGCTGTTGACATCGGTGATGAAGAAGACTACCGGGTCCTCATGCAACTGACCCCGGTTGGCCAGCAACCAGATACGACTTACAACGTAAAGCAGTAGTGGGCAAATAAACCAGAGAATCTCCGGCGTACTGTAAAGCGCGCGGGTCTCCTCGGCATTGATATAGAGCGCGAATACCAGGACAGCCATGAAACCGCTGGCGCTGCCCAGCATGGTGAGAGATTCAAGGTCCTGTGCTTTGTAGCCGCGCCCTTGTGCCTGCTGCTGGTTTTGTGCTCTCAGATTGCCAAGTTCGGTGACGCGCTTGACGATAGCCAGGCTCATAAAGATGAACATGGAAAAGGCCAGCAGCCAGAAAGTCGGCACAATTGAAATCGCTGCAGCGCCGGCAATGATCCGCACCGTATACAAACACGCGAGCAGCAGCACATCGACGATAGCGATGGCTTTCAGGGAGAGACTGTAGGCAAGGGTGAGCGCATAATAGCCCAGTAGCACCACGGTGAAATGCCACGGCAACAGGGTCGCCACCAGCAGTGCCAGCCCCAGTAATATCGGTGCGGCCAGCAAGCCGGCCGTCAGCGATAAAGCGCCGGCAGCGAAAGGGCGCGCTCTTTTGGTCGCGTGCTGACGGTCATGCTCAAGATCCAGCAGATCGTTCAGCAGATAGACGCTGGAAGCGCACAGGCTGAAACTGACAAAACCGGCCAGCGACATCAGCATCAGGTCGATATTATTTATCTGGTGCGACAACAGCAAAGGCAGAAAAAGCAGCAGGTTCTTGGCCCATTGATGCATGCGCAGCGCTCGCAGGAAGGACCTTAGCTGACCGCTATCGGAATTGAACTGTGCCGTTATCTCGGTGCGTTTGCTGGCATCGGCTAGCAGGGTCCTGCTGCCATTCACCACGATACCGCTCTCTGCCTGCTCCCAGACTGTCAGGTCGGCACGGGCGTTCCCTGCATAGTCGAATGGACTGCCGGCAGACAACTGTCGGATTTTCTCCAGTTTGTTCGAGCCCTTGAGATTTATCTGCTGCGAGCTGCCAAACGCGCCGTCGAACAGGCTCATATGGTCAGCAACAGCGCTAACGAGAGACTGATTTGAAGCAGAGATCAGCACCAGCGATCGCCCCCGGCCTTTCTCGGTTTCCAAGTACGAGACCAGCTTCCTGTTATAGGGCAGCAGATCAGCGCGAATCGAAATTCGGCGGGCGATCTGGTACTTGAGATTGGCTTTGCCCTTCAACAGCCAGAACGGGACAACAAACAGGAACAGGAAATTCTTTGCCAGCAGCAGGCAGAACGATTCCAGCAGTAAATCAGTGTTGACCAGGGTGCCGTCCAGGTCGACAAACAGGGTCTTGTTGTTGAGGTTCCCGGTCATTTGTATTCAGCCTGCGCTCAGAGCTTGATGCGCTTGAAAAGCGCTTCCGGAATAGAGCGAACAATAAACATGATCAAGGCCCAATAAGCAGGCGCATACACGGTGTGGCGCCCTCTGGAGACACTCCTGACAATAATTTTTCCAATGCGCTGCGGGCTGGACCAGAGCGGGCCTTTCTGCAAATGGGCAGTCATAGGGCTGTCGACAAAGCCGGGCCGGATATCCAGGACATTGACGTGAAAAGGTCGCAGTCGGCCCCGCAGTCCCTGCAGGTAGGTCGAGACCATCGCCTTTACCGAACCATAGACATAATTTGATTGCCTGCCGCGATCTCCCGCTACCGATGTCACCACCGCAATGGTGCCACTCGCCTGCTTCATGAAATGGGTGGACAGCACGGTCAGCAAGGAAATCACACTCAGTCCGTTGGTATTGATCTCGTGGCGCGCCAGCTCAAAGTCTGCCTCGCTGGCTCGCTGGTCCGGCAGCGAGCCGTGGCAAATCAGCGCGAGGTCCACGGTTCCCAGAGTCTGTAACGCCTGCTGCAGAACCTCTTCGTGCCGGTCGAAGTCATTCACGTCCAGCGTGCTGAGGGTCACTGCGCTAGCCCCTCGAACAGTCAGATCGTCGGCGGTTTTTCGAAGCGACTCCGGATTGCGCGCAATCAGGTGCAGCCGACATCCCTGAGCGGCATAGAGCCGGGCTGTTGCCCTGGCAATCGCGGAGCTGGCTCCGATTATCAGGATACCAGCAGCTTTATTGGCGGAGTCTTGCACGATTTATTGCCTTCTTGCTGTAGTTTCTTATTACGCTGTTTATGCCCTTTGCCTTCGGGTGCTAGTCGCTCAATCCCAGCCTTCGCGATTGCATTGAGCCAAACAGCGATTCGGGATCGACCTCTGCTTTGATCCTTCTGAACTCGTCCAGGCGAGGATAACTCCTGGTGAAAATCTCCTTGCTCATTCTCGCGTCTTTTGTCAGGTACAGGCGACCTCCGCTGTCGACAACCATGCTATCGAGCCTGTCCAGCAATGGGAACAGGGACTTCTCGAGCTTGAAGTCGAGGGCGAGGGTGTAGCCCTCCAGAGGGAACGATAGCGGGTTTGTATTCTCCGGCCCCATCTTTTTTAGCACTGACAGAAAGGATCCTTTGCCCTGGTCCGCTATTTCAGTCAGCACCTGCTCGATGGTTTCTCTGGCCGAGTCCTGGGGCACTACAAACTGGTATTGTATAAAGCCTTTTTTACCATAGAGCCGGTTCCAGCCGCGAATCCAGTCCAGCGGAAAGAAATAATCCTGGTAGTGGCGGGTCGCGGGGCCGCGGCCACGGGCCTGCAGGCGGTAGTAAAGCCGGTTGAACGCGCCGATGCTGACGCGGTTGATCAGCGCCGCGGGAAAAACCGGCGGAGCGCTCAGAGTAATCCTCCGCCGATTTTCAAGGCCACCCTGGTCAGCCTGTTCGCCCGCAAAGAGGACTGAGCGGCCCCGGGCCTGCCCTTTCGCCAGGCAGTCAATCCAGGCAACCGAGTATTTGTCAGCGCAGCGCTGTTCAAACAGGTCAAAAATAGCATCCAGATTGGCGGCCGGGAAAATTTGCTGCTTGATATATGCGCTGCTGATTTTTTCGAGCTGCAGCGTTGCCGTCAGAATAATCCCGGTCAGACCCATGCCGCCGCAGCTTGCCTCGAACAGAGGTCTGTTACTGTCACGACTGCAGCGCACGATCTCCCCGGAAGCCAGCAGCAGGGTGAATGATTCGACGAAATTCGAAAAGCAGCCATCGCGGTGGTGATTCTTGCCGTGGATGTCGCTCGCAATGGCGCCGCCGATGGAGATGAAGCGGGTGCCCGGAAGCACTGGTATCAGCCAGCCTCTGGGTACGCTGAAATCCAATACCTGTTCGAGGGTTGCTCCCGAGGCGCAGCTGAGTAGCCCGCGTTCGGCATCGAAGTCGATGAAGTTATCCATGAAGCGGGAGCTGACGACATGGCGGGAAAGGCTGCTGTCTCCATAGCTGCGGCCGGCACCCCTGGCGATCACCTGCCCGCTGGCGACGACCTGTCCGAGGGCTGCCATGATCCCGGCGGACTCAATAGGTTCGTCGAGTCGCACATCAAGCTTCGGATAATTGCCCCAGCCGCTGATCTCCATCTACGTCACCCGGTCCGAAAACACATAACGCTTATCCAGCTGATACTTCAGCACATAGCCGATCGACAGGCCAATCACGGCGCCACTGTATCTGGCCTGCCTGGTTGCAAAAATCCACTCGAAGGACAATTCAAATCCCCAGAAAATCAGCGTGGTCAGCAGGCCGGTGACACTGTAGGCGACAAAGCGGTTCAGGTCGTGACTCCAGCTCCGGGTTCCAGAGCGAAATATAAACTTTTTATCCAGCAGGTATTTACTGATCAGACCGACTGCCGTTCCTGCCAGGATCGCCACATAGAGCGAAAACGGACCCGCGTAGACCGCCAGCGATAGCTCCTGGCCAAGCAGATTCAACACGGTGGCGCAGGCAGCGAAGGCTGAATAAAGTAGCACAAGGCTGATTGCGGATGGCCGGACGCTGTTCACGCCTGTCATTATAGAGCAATAGGCCTGCCCTGGCTCGGGGGTAGTACCAGAGCGGGGTGTCATTGCTGACCCGGGAGTTCCCGGCTAGCGGTAAGCGCGGTAGATTGCCAGACCCAGCAGGACTCCCAACACATCCGCCAGGAGATCCAGCCAGTCTCCAAAACGCCAACCGCTCAGGCGCTGCAGAATTTCGATCAGCCCGCCGAAGATTATCAGCCCAAGCAGCAGCCTGAATGGACTGCGGTAGGCCATGCACCCGAGGATGGTGAGGTACAAAAATACCAGCAGGTGCTGTGCTTTATCCCACAGATCAAGGGCGACGCCCGGTAGCATTTGCGTGGGCATGAGGGAAAACACCAGCACGATGATCGCCGAGCCGATGAACAGCGCGCGCAGAAACAGGGACTCCATTGATCGTCTGGGCATAGCCAAGCTTCCATGTGGGAAAGACAAGCTTAAAGCAAGCCTGTTCCGGTCACAAGACATGGTAGAAATCTGGATGAGCAAAAGGAGAGAAAACAAGGCGGATTAACAGGATGCTGAAGCGGCATTTGTTGGATATGATTTCAGACATGCGAAAACTCTGGTACGCCGTCGCCACCAAGCCCCGTCTGGAATTCACCGTTCTGGAGAATTTGCAGCGCCAGTCATTTGAAGCCTTTCTGCCGCTAATCTCGCTGCGGAAAAGGCGGCAAAACAAATGGCAGCAGGTAATCGAGCCAATGTTTCCCGGTTATCTCTTCATCCATACCGATCCCGAGTCAGAAAACGTAGCCCCGATACGTTCCACCCAGGGTGCAATCGGCCTGGTCAAGTTTGGTGGTGTCCTGGTGCCGCTGCCGGACGCTCTGGTTGGTGAGCTCCAGAAACTTAGCGATGCGCCGGCTGAAGGACCGCCTGTTTTCAGTGCGGGCGAAAGCGTGGTGTTTGCTCAAGGCCCTCTGAAAGGCCTGGAAGCGGTGTTCACCCTGCAAAAGGGCCGCGACAGGGCCGATGTGCTGCTGAAGCTGATGGGTCAATTGCGAACCTTCGAGGTCGACCTGGACGACCTGAGCAAGGTTTGACACGTCTCGTTTGCCGACACTACTTTACCTATGCCTATGCCTTATCAATATCAGGGCCAGCACAGTGGATTAAGTTGAAGAGGTTTTGATTGCACAAGCCCAGGGCGAGATTAAGATTCCTAAGTTCCCGGCCCGGGACGTTGCTAAACACGAGCCAGTCTATAAAATGAGTACTCAACGCGTGCTTAGCTCGGAGCGAGCCGATGGACATACTTGCAATCTTTAGCGACAACGAAAGTCTGTTTAGCGCTATAGCAGCGCTACTGGTCATTGCAGGATTTATCGCGACAGTCGGTAAAAAATTACTATCCAATTTAACCGAAAAGACAAAAACAGCGAACACTCACACTCGCATTACCCTCTCCCAGCTCAGTGCGCCTTCGCCATACCCGATCAAGTTCGCCGATTCTGAAGGCATCAACATTGCTTACTCGATTCACGGCAAGCCATCCCCGAACCTGATTGTTACGCCGGGAATAATCTCCAATCTTCATGTGTCTGCCAATCTGCCTCCTATCCGGGACACCATGGACGCGCTCGCCGCGTTCTCTCGCGTCATAAACTTCGACAAACGCGGGCAGGGCCTTTCGGATCCGACGAGCAACGTTGCAACTATTGACGACAGAGTAAAAGATATTGGCAGCGTTGCGAGCCACAGTGGTTCGGACAAATTCTTCCTGATGGGTATTTCAGAAGGCGGACCGATGGCTGTGCAGTACGCGGTCGAAAATCCTGAAAAGGTTCTTGGCCTGATCCTGTTTGGGACAACGGCAAAGTTTTCGCGGAGCGAGGATTTCCCGATGGGATTTTCCGAGGCCGCGCTAGACGGTCTTGTTGATGCCTGGGGGACAGGGTCTTCTCGTGCCATGTTCTTTCCCAGTATTCCTCAGGAAGTCATCGATGACGCAACCTATCAGGGTTTTGAAAAGCTGATGTGCGATCGTCGCTCCATGAGCCAGATTGTCAGCTACATGAAAACCCTCGATGTGCGTCCCCTGCTTGGCAAAGTGCGGTGCCCGACGCTGATCATGCATTTTACCGGTGACCTCGCCATTCCTATTCGAATGGGACGTTACCTGCATTCACAAATACACGGCTCGGAGTTTATGGAGATAGCGGGGGTCGATCATTGCGATCTGGCGAACGCGACCGACGCAATTAAAAAGCTTAAATCATTCATCGGCGGGTAATTCATGATTCAGAACTTTATCATTCTTGCAGTGCAAATCGTGGCTGCGTTCGGGGTAGTCGTTTCTGTTTTTTACCTGGGCGTACAGGTAAGACAGCAAAATAAAATTACCAAGGCACAGTTTGGATACTCACTGACCCAGCGGCTGTATGACCGCTTCTTCAGGACGGCAACCGATCCGATTTTCTGTGAACTTCTCTCCCAGGATTGGGGGGAAGTCGAACTGACGCCCGGGCAACGCTGGCAATCCGGCTTCTACATCAATGCGCTTCTGGTCGATCTTTTCGACACCTACGACAAGGCCCATTCGGGCTTTGTGGATCCCAGTCAGCTGGAGATGCGCATGAATCTCCTGCGAACGGGCATGATGAAACTGCCCCAGGGCAAAATGCTGTGGAACCTCTGGAAACCGACGCGCTCACAAGACTTTGTGGAGTGGTTTGAGCATGAGATATTCCAGGGAGAAGATCTGCAGGGCTTTGATTTGCGAACCTCCGAGGGAAGTAAAAGCATGTTCAGATGATCAATCTCCACGGCTCATGTAGCTGGTTGATCATGCCTCCGGACTGCAGTCCAGTGGCAAGAATGGTAGGCTTGGTATCGAAAGCCTGATTGCAAAGTCCCGGAAGGATGAGGGTTGAGGTGATCCTTGCACGGTGAAATCAAAAGAATATTGATAGTGGGCGGCGGAACCTCCGGCTGGATCACAGCCTGCATCCTCTCCAAGCACCTGAAGAGTATAGAGATTACTCTGTCGAATCCTCCGATATCCCGACCGTCGG
>Ga0181587_10000949_pt1 | contig 23996 bp, 20 predicted proteins | sample 071ome_27_FD_132463 | JGI IMG/M metagenome (GOLD analysis project Ga0181587, IMG submission 132463) | Coastal salt marsh microbial communities from the Groves Creek Marsh, Skidaway Island, Georgia - 071409AT metaG (megahit assembly) | ecosystem: Environmental > Aquatic > Marine > Intertidal... | reverse complement strand
TCGGACGTCCAGTAGCCACTATTTTCACAGATATTTACCCATATACTAGCTATTTTTCGCATCTGAAAACCCCATGACGAATCACAATTCGTCGATTTCACCCCCCCCGCCTCCTCTGTCGGATCGCCTCTATCGGAGAAGACCTCGCCTCCTCCCGCGCGCGCATCCTTCTTTGCTACGCGCGCGACGCACTCGTTCGACGCACGCCGCAACGATGGCGACCGAAGAAGAAAAGGTACCGAACCTCGAGGTACGGAACGAACGAACGAACGAACGAGGCGCGGAAAAACAAAGAGGCGCCCCATCCCGCGAAACGAGTCGTCGTTGGACGCGCGTGGAGGGCAAATTATCAACCGCGGACATCGGGTATAGGGTTTGCCGGTGTATGACGAGTGAGGACTCGAGAAATTGACACCGGGGTGACACTGAGCGAGCGAACGAACGAACGACCGGGCGGGACCGACGACGACGAAGACGACGACGACGCGACGATGTTGGAGACGCCGCGCGCGGCGAAACGAATGGAAAAGAAACTGACCGACCGGGGCGCGCTGCGAAACAGGACGTGGAATCCGACGCCGAGAGCGACCACGGTACGTGAAGACGAAGAAAGTTCAACTCGAGCGAGGGTCTCGACGAGGATCGTAGAGACTTTTTCGCCCACCCAATCCTTTCGATCGATCGCGTTAGATGATCGCGACGGCGAGACGACGCGAATAACACGTAGACTGACGATGGAATGCGGTTCTTTCGTTTTCTTCGCGGATCTCGTAGCTGACGATGGACAGTATAGCAAGGCTGAGAAGAAGGCGCGCAAGACGATGATGAAGTTGGGCTTGGAACAGCTCGACGACGTCCAACGCGTGACTCTCAAGAACAACAGGCGCATCACGTTCGTCATCAACAACCCGGATGTCTTCAAGTCTCCGCAGGCTGAGACTTACGTGATCTTCGGCGAAGCCAAGGCGGAGGACATGGCTGCCCAAGCTGCGGCTGCCATGCAAGCGTTCAAGGCTGAGGCTCCGGCTGCGGGCGCCGAGGCTACGGAAGCCGCAGACGCCGCGGCGCCGGCCGCGGATGCCGAAGAGGAAGAGGATGTTGACGAGAGCGGAATTGAAGCCAAGGACATCGAGCTCGTGATGACGCAAGCGAACGTGTCCCGCGGCAAGGCTGTCAAGGCGTTGAAGGCGAACCCGGGTGACATTGTCTCCGCCATCATGGATTTGACCATGTAGGCGTCAGACGACAGTCTCGACCTCGCCGGTCAATCGCAAAACAGTTAACAAAAGTGGGTGGTTTTTTACGAATGGAGAGCACATAGCGGGAGGAAGGTTTTTTCTAGCTCGCGCGCATCGTCCAAGACGACGACGCGTCGAAATGTAACTAAATCTTCAGTCTGTCTCATTCACAACGTCGACCGCGACAAACCTCAACAAAAATCTTTCACCCATCGATCGCGAAACCAATTCAAATCGTCGTCGGCGGCGTCATCGACCCGACGCCCCCCCCCCGCACGATCAACGTCCGCACCGCACACACACACACCCTCCTTTACTTCTTCTTACCCTTACCCTTCCCGCTCGCCGCGCGCGCCGCGGCTTCCTCAGCCTCGCGCCGTTCGCGTCTCCATCGTCCGAGCGCGCTGTCGGCATCGGCGCCGCTCTTGTGCGCGGCGTACGCGCCACCGACGAACGTGGCGGTGGCGATGGCGAACGCGGCGTTGAGCGTACAAAACGGCATGCTGTCACTGCTACTAGCTGCTCGGCGGGGCGGGACGTCCGCGCGTTTCCGTCGGGGTGTGCCGTCGTCAAACTCGTCGTCGTCGTCCTCAGTGGCGCGTTATCCTCGTGCGTGGGTGCGAGTGGGTGTTTTGATGACGGTTCATGAACCATAAAAAGTGAGTGGAGTCAGTCGCCGTGTGCGTCCAAAGGGTCGGTCGTTTCGCCCCGTTCAAACGCGCGCGCGCTGGGCGTCACACGACGGTAGCGACCGCGGTGGCGACGGTGGCGACGGGAGCGACGAGATGCTTCGACGGGCGTGCGGAGAACTCCTCGCGTCCCCGTCGTGCTCGGCGGCGATGCGAACCCGCGCTGCGGTAGCCGTGACGGCTGCGAAGGACTCCACCGCGTGGGCGCGGACCCGCGACGGGCGACGGACCTACGGAACCTTTCGCGACGCCGAGAGCGAAGAGCTGACGTACGCGCCGACGAAACGCGTGACGTTCGCCCCGGCGGAACCGACGTTCATGACGACGTTTACGCTCCGGCGGGACGCGGTGAAGGACGCGATGGCGAGCGCGGAGGAGAGCGAACGAACGGTGGCGCGGCTGGTCGGAATGCTCGGAGGGAGCTTGAAGTCGTTTTACGTCACGCAGACGGGACCGGCGGACGGGGTGTTGACGTACACGTTTCCGAAGAACCACGACTCGAGAACGTTTACGTGCTTGTTGAGATCGGTGGCCAAGTTTGAGGCGATGGATACGGTCAAGTTGATGACTTCGGCGGATGCGGCGCAGTGCGCGAAGGCGGCGATGCAGGTTGAAAAGGCTTTACGCAAGTAAACCGAGGACGACGACGAACGGTGGAGGTTCGCGAGGACGGCCCGGGATCGGGTGGGAGGGTTTAGGCGGTGTGTGCGCGCGCGTCCACGAGCCCAGGATCGCCGTCACGAGGACATTTTACGTCGTTTCCAACGACGACAACGACGACAACGACGACAACAACGCGTGTAATTAGAAAAACTCAATCGCGACGACGATGAATAAAAACTCTCCAGTGTTTGACGCGCGATGAAAGCCTCCGATGCGACGGACGACGACGCGAACGATGCGGCCACGCACATGTTTGAGTTTGACGAGACCGATTTCGCCCTCGAAGGGATGTGGATGCCCAATCCGGGGGAGTACCCGCCGGTGAAACTCCCGCTGGACGAAACCAACACGGTGAGTGATTGCGATTGCGACTGCGCTTGAAAATTTTGAGCGACGACTGACGGCGACACGCGCTTTGCCATCGGGAAAAAACAGCGCACGACGGAACTGAGTGGACACGCGAAGAAAGTTCAAGCGCTGGATTGGACCCCGGATGGACGGAAACTCGCGAGCGGGGATGAAGGGAGCGGATTGCGAGTGCACGACGTGGAACACGGAGCGGGCGCGAAGAGCGGGTCGAAAGAGCTCAAAGGACACGAGGGTGGAGTGGAACAGCTGAAGTTTGACCCGGCGCGACAAGGTGGAGATCGGTTCGCGAGTGTGAGCTCGGATAAAACGCTGAAAATATGGGATGTACGATCGGGTAAGTGTACGAATACGGTGAAGCTGAACGGGGAGTTGATCAACGTCGCGTGGTCCCCGAGCGGGAATCACATCGTCGTCGGTAACAGCAACGATTTGATTTCTGTCGTGGATGTGAAGACTATGAAGGTTACTTGGGAGCAGCAGTACAAGTTTGAGATCAATCAGCTCGCGTGGTCGAAGAAAGGCGACACGTGTATGATGGCGACGGGGAGTGGCAAATTGGAGTTGAACTCGTTCGATGCGGCGACTGGAGCGCTGACGTCTTCGGGCTCGTATTTCGCTCATAACGGCGGATGCTACTCATTGGCACTGAGCAATGACGGCAAGCGTTTCGCCATGGGCGCCGCTGACGCGATTGTCACTTTATGGGAGATGGAAACGATGTTTTGTTACACGACGATTGTTCGCGTGGACAATCCCATTAGAACTCTCTCGTTTAGCCACGACGACGCGTACATAGCCGCGGGAAGTGAGGACTTACGCATCGATGTTGGATACGTGAAGAATGGTAAGTGTGCGGCGAGGATTGAGACGACGAGCGCGGTCAATTCTGTCGCATTCAATCCCAAGGAATTCGTTCTCGCATACTCTTGCGACGGCTCGGCGAAGGACACGGGTAAGATTCATCTCTGGAGCGCCTTCACGGGCATGACCAGGGGTAAGAAGTGATGTAATAAATTATTATTAGCACGAATAGCAGAAGAATTTTCATCATCGTTACAAGAATCATTCACAAGTCAACAAATGTACACTAATTTTAAAACAAGAATGGTTGGTTGGTTCAGCGAGTCACTCATCGATCATCGCTGCATACTGTAACCCAAGATGCAAATGGGGAGCGTCGGGTGCTTGAGCGCTGCAGCAGAGCGACCAGACGCGACTACATTTGTGTTTGACATCACTGATGCGTTTCGCGTCCATTTTCCAGTCGGTATAATGACCGATTTACGAACAGCCATGATGTGGCTGCGAGCGGCTTGCACGAGAGCGGAACTCGGTTGGCGTCCCTCCGCGACTACTAGGAGTTCGTGGCTGTAGACGACGTGACCGATCCCTGAGGTTCGATCGAGAGGACGATCTAAAATCGTAACCACAACGCGCATTTTCCCGGGGCAAGATGGCTGACACGTCCACGAACTCGGCTCCAAGACGCTCAAACACGCCACGAGTATGCTCGGCTCTTCGTCATGCTTCGCGGCTACTTGATACTGTAAGGGCAGAATCTCGTAATCTCTGACGCTAAAACCGAAATCTAGAGCTGCTCGTAGCGAGCTATTGATCACTTTTTCCATGTCTAGAGTAATCCACGGCGTGACGATGCACACGCGGACCGACATGGGCAGAGCTGAGACGTATACGTACGGAGCGGCGTCTTCTATATCCGTGGCGTCAACAAAGACGTCCTCGTCGCCAATTGTGAGCTCATCTGCATCGTTCCCGTGCCACTTAACCAGCGGAGAGTGACACGCAGGAATGACGTCAACCAAAGATTTTACTCTGCCTTCCGACTGAGCTTCCATGAGCGCGCGATCGTGCGGTTCCCGCGGATTGAGCGTCGCCGTCGTCACGTCCACCGCCAAGAGCGCGTCTGCCGTGTTCAAAACAAACTTTCCAGAATCTTTGAGCGATACCGATCGAACATCCACCTTGCGAGACTTTCGGCGCTCTGGACTCGCGTCCTTAAACGCATACGGATCATCGCATTCCTGCCTTCCTTCGCCACGCATCGCTCCGCGCCCGTCAGACGAATCCGATTTTGGCGCCGACGCCGGCACGACGCCACTCCAGCTCGGATGAAACGGCGACTGCGCCGAGCTCAGATAATTCATATGCGTCGCCGCGATCGCCGTCCCAGGCTTCAATTTCGCCGGGTTCGGAAGCACAGTCACAAAACATCGCTTCGCCGCCCCTCTCACCCGTTCTCCGATCGCTCCAGAGTTTCGTTCCTCTCCGTGTACGCACAGCGTCGATCCGTCCCAGCTCTCGCACACGTAAATACACACATTCGAACCCACGGCATCACCATCGACGAAATCCTCATCTAGCATTCGTTCTCCCCCACGTCGTCGTCGTCGTCCGAATAGCCCATCACCATCCGTTTCAAATATCGGTACCGTCGCCAACAACTTGGCTCTCTCGCCCAACCGAAACCTCCACACTTGCAACTCGTAATTCTCGTCCGAATCCCGTCCATCCTCCCCCGTCCCCGCGCTGTAACTCACCAGGTGATCTCCGTCCGAGGTGAACCCGAGAAGAACGCACGACACCATCTTTCGAGCGGTATCCACGACGCGTTCGACGGGTACGGCGAGCCGAGATGGGATGGATTCGAATGGAATCCGACGCCAGGTGCGTCCAAAAGGGCCGTCCGATTGACGAGACGCGAGTCGACCGTGGACGGTTTTATCCGACGGCATGCCGAACGGTCGGTTCGTGTTCGTGTCTACGCTTTCAAGGATTACGTGCGCGTCGTCATGATTACGTACGAGCGGGGCAAAGTGATGACGGTCGACTTGGTTATGAACAAGTGTTATTGAAGATGCGTTTCTTCGGCGTTTGTATTAACCAGTGCCGAAATTGAAAATACGAGCGGTACAATCATCGCTGGCGGTGATGACGCGGGTAAAGTCTGGGCTCATGGCAAAGTCTAGGATACCCTTGGTGTGACCGCGAGCGATGCGTTGGCAAGAGGATGTTCGAGCGTCCCATAGGCGAACGGCGCCATCGATGGACGTACTGCGTAAAGAGGACAAAAGATTGAGCGGTTAGTTTCGCGGATTGGAGAGGGATTTCCGTGTCTGTCGCCAACTCGACTACCGATGATTGACGAGATTGAAGCTCCATAATCAGTCGCGTCGAGGCGAGGCGTTTAATGTTAGCAAACTATGTCCACCACCGCGCGTTATTTGCAAACGCGCGAGGCCCTTACGTTGCGTTTGTCGCGTCAAAAAAAACAAATCGAGTGTCACATCAATGGTGTCCGAGAAACGCACCTGTATAAACACATGGAGTTTGGAACCCATCGCAGTTGACTCACCGCACCGTCGTGTACCAACGTGCCGCGGGCTTGGCACGAATTCGTGTCCCAAATGACAATGTTTTTGTCGAGCGAACCCGTGGCGGCGAGCGGCATGACGTCGCAGAAACCCACCGCTTCAATCGTCTCTGTGTGCGCCACGAGCGGCGCGAGCACCTTACCCGTCGCCGAGCTCACCAATCGGGCCGTGTTATCTTCGCTACCAGTAATCATCAGCCCAGGTGTGGAGGAATGAAACCCGAGACACGTGAGCGGACCGTCGTGAAATGGATGGCCACGAAACAAATGTTCGCACACCCCCGTTCTCGGTTGCCACACCCTCAGAGACCCATCAAAGGATCCAGTGACGACTTGTTTACCGTCCGGCGTGAATCCACCGCACGACACGCTCTCGGAGTGTCCACTGAAAACCTGCATGAGGGCACCGTCATCGGCGTTCCACATCCAAGCGGTGAAGTCCTCGCTTCCTGCTAAACACACGCGTCCTCGCGGATGCCATGCGACCCACTCGATCCCACCTCCCGGCCCTTCAAGCGTTCGTCGAAGCTCCCCAGAGCTGACATCGTACACGTTTACCCTTCCATCCAACCCGCCAGTGGCCAAGAGCCCACCGTCGGTGCTAAACGCCGTCGAAGCGACGCTCTCTCCGTGTCCGCGCAACTCCATCGAGTCTGAACCGCGTCGCAAGAACCCGCGGTCGTCTCCACCACCTGAAGCCACCGTGGCGGTCGTCGCATCGCTCGACCACGCCACTGCATACACAGGCGCGCTGTGCGCGCACGCAATCACCTCAGCGTCGTCTTTTTCCGGCGCTTTCACGTCGTACTCAGCCGCATCTCTATCCTCCAGCGATCCATCAGCTTCAGCGTCCATGTCCTCGTCGTCCTCATCATCGCTCGACATTGGCGCCTCGTCATCCTCGTCCAGATCAGCGACTTCCTCGTAATCCCTGGCGTCGGGATCGATGAACGCCTCGTCCATGTCCTCCCCGTCATCCGCGCCCGACGGGTCGACGACATCGCCATCAGTCGGTGGTTCAGCAGCCGCCGCCAGTGCGTCTTCGTCTCGCGTCGTCATCGGTCGTCGTCTTCGTTCACGCGGAAGGGTCGGTGCGCGTATCGGTTACGTGGCGAAACTGCGACGTCGGCGTCTTCCTCTCCTCGGGTCCGCGCGTCGTGGGATCGATCGCGTCGCGCGTCGACGTGTGATGCGATTGCGACGCACCAAAGGCGCTCCACGGTGGCGAAAAAGATCACAAACTCGCACTCCCCGACGTCACACGTCGCCTCGCGGTGAGCCCGAACGAACGAAAACCGAAGAAAAATAAATCATGGGTTTTAAGCGAACGCTCGGGCGACTCGTCGCGCGCGCTGCGCGCGGTGCAACGCATCGCGCAACGACCGCGACGACGATGACAAAGCTCTGTGCGGTGTCGTCATCCACGCTGACCACGCCGCGGACGCTCTGGACGGCTCGAACGACGATGCCGATGCCGACGCTGGCGAACCGCGCGGGTGTCGCGATCGGTTCGATGCAGACGCGGTCGATTTTCATTCAGACGCAGTCGACGCCGAACCCGTCGTCGTTGATGTTTCAACCGGGGAGGGAGGTGTACACGGAGGGGTCCAAAAACTTTTCCTCGGCTAGGGAAGCCATGGTGTCCCCGCTGGCGAAGAGGTTGTTCGCGATCGATGGGGTGACGAACGTGTTCTTTGGTGTGGATTTCGTCACGGTGACAAAGGGCGAGGATGCGGATTGGGAGACGGTGAAACCTCAGACGTTTGAGGCGCTCATGGACTTTTTCGCGAGCGGGGCGCCAATAATCGACGAGAGCGCGTTGGATTCGAGTGGGACGAGCATCACTGAGGACGATGATGAGATTGTGGCGATGATTAAAGAGCTCCTGGAGACGAGAATCAGACCGGCTGTGGCTGAGGATGGGGGAGATATCGTGTTTAAGAGTTTCAACGAGGAGAGCGGGCTCGTCACGGTGCAGTTGCAAGGGTCGTGCGACGGATGCCCGTCGTCGAGCGTCACGCTGAAGAGCGGGATCGAAAATATGTTGATGCACTACGTTCCGGAAGTCAAGGGTGTGGTGCAGGCTGGTCAAGAAGACGAACAGATGGATTTGCTCGATCTCGCGGATTTGCACCGCGGACGCCGCTAAAAGATTTCTCTTCAATGATGAATAGCAAGCTGATGACTGATTCGAGTTGCTCGCGCTGCAATGTGTTTGATATAAGCTAGCCGTAACGCGATTCTATGTATGATTTACATTCAATTACATGATTCAATCAACCTCTCTCATTCTTCCCCAAAGTCTTCGCCAAGCGCTGCGTCGAGCTCTTCGACGCCGGCAACGTCCTCATCCGTTCGGCCTCCGAGGAAACTCGACAGCCAGTTGTACGTGGACACCCCCAAACGTGATCGTTCGCTCAAGCTACATTTTGAATCCGCCAGTTCACTCACGAACTTGTCCGCATCGCAATGGCAGTTGTGTCCTCTTGGCTCGTTAAAGTTCAGCACGGACGACTTTACTGGGCAAAGACTCATCGTTTGATCCAAGAGCGCCTTAAGCTTGTTATCACGAGACACTGCGACGATCGTGAGTTCAATTCCAGTGTTTGGCGTGGAGAAAATGTCACTCCAAGCGCCGTGGTCGACCCTGAGGTATGCTGTCGGCGACGTTTTGCCCAAAACATCCACGCTTGCACCGGCGAGGTAGACGGAATAGCCGTAGCGAGCCACGAGCTTCACTTCTCCCAACAGCGCTTTGCGTTGCGCCTTGTTCGCGATTTCACGTCGCCAGATGATCGTACTAACCTTGCCTGACTCCAAACCCCGCTTGAAACGAGCGAATTGCGATCTGGACCGCTTTGCGTCATTGATCAAAACAGTAAACTTTGCTTTTGGATCTCTTCTAACCATCTTATCAAACTCTTCATCGAGTTGTTTGCCCACTCTTCTGTCATTCCACAGTGTCTCCACAGTGGCGTCGTGATGTCCCAAGCTTTCCAGGGTCGAAGTCAGCGTCGGCACCGCTTTAGGATCCACAAACGTCTTCGTCGCACAGTCAAACGCGCCTGCACCTTGCATAGAGTTCACCCAAAAAGCCATCTTGGCATCCATCGATGCGTCTGGAGAAGACTTACTCGAACGATCGTGGACAAGAACGTCCATATCGCCTCGGCTCACTTCCGGTCCGGGCGCCGGTAGACCGAGTGTCATCACCACGCACGGTCCAGGAGAGTGTCTTGCCCGAACGCTGAGCGCCAACTCTGCAGCGATAAAGTCAGCGTGCGCCTCCCTGGTGTCGTAAAGACACGCCCGCGAAGAAAACCAGTGCTTTTGCGTCTCCTTCAGTTCCTTGACGCATCTCACGTCTAACGCCGGATCATACATGGGCGTGAGCGAAACCTGAGCGAAACCGAGGCTCAGCACAATCATCGTGAAAAACACGACGCAACCAGCGCAAGCTCGCCCGCGTCTCGCGCCCGCACGAAGCACCTGCGCGCGTCTTCGCAGTTGCTCTTTCGACAGTCCCATCGTAATAGTCAAGACCCGTCGCGACGCGAGAGCGAGTGACGTCGTGGGGAGTTCCTCGAGCCGTTAACAGTATCATCGGTTGGGATGCAGTCTTCAGAGGCCACGTTGAACTATGACTAAAGACTACGTCTCAACATTAACAACTAACTATGCTCGCGCCGCGAAAATAAAATCGAGCGCTCGCAGTCACACACCCGCGGGTTTGAGCTCCTGACCGCTAGATTGAGCCTCTCGTACTAATTGCACGATGCGTGGCGTGAGAAGTTCGCCAAACTCGCACCAATACTTGCCCTCTTCTCTCGACGCGAGGCGAATGGCGGCTCTCTTTGCCCACCCCGAACGTCTTCCGTGACGACGGTTTCTACCTTGAACCGGTAAATCACCGAGTTTCAATCCACCGAGTGGATCACCGGCGTCGATGGCGTCGATGACGCGATCCTCCACGGCTTGTCTGCGTTTGTCAGAGCGGTTGACCGTCAGTCTCAAATCTTTGGATGCTGATGAACACACAAAACACTCTTACGCGAACGACGAACACAGGTTGAATATCATACGCACTTCGATCCAATCTGTTGCAAGCCAACCAACTCACGCAGCGTCGATAAATCAAACATTCCTGGATACCGTCTCCCTCGCACTCTCCATGTCGGTGTCGTGGCGCACCCCACGCAAACCAAACACCTCGAAGCGCTCCCACAATCCACGTAATGCTCCCGCCAGTGCCCCGGAATCAACTCGGCGAGCATTTCCTTTTGTTTCCGGCACTTTTCACACCAAGACGCACCGAGAAGCCTGGCATCGAGACGTCGCAGCGCGTGGCCCAACAAAGCCTTGTCATTCGTTTCCTTTACCGACAACAACCCCGAAGACATCCGAAATTCCCTCGCGCGACGCCCCCCGCGCGCGACATCCTCCCCATGCGCGTGTCGACTCTCGCAATTTCGCGTCTTGGCGCGTAAATTCATCCTCGGCGTCGAAGAGTGGCGCCTGATGATTCCATTTCGTTTTCAAAACGACTTCTTTCATTCGTTCGTTGAGAGTAGCCGCGGGGGCAACGTCCGCACTTTCACGCGCGTAAACCGCGAAAGATGCCGCGTCGCGCGACGCGAACGATAAATGATGACGCGATGGAACGCCGAGTCGTCGCCTCGTGGGCTTAGAGTGGGTGTACGTCTTCCACGACGTGTTTGAGTTGCGTGGTTTTGGAGGATGCGCTCTAAGATGCGGTCGACGCGTCTTTGGCGACGCGTCATGGCGGCGCTGATGGTTGCGGTGGTGGTGATGCGCGCGGTGAGTGTTGAGGCGAGCGTGTCCACGGGGGCGCCGTTGGCGGGGGCGCCGGTTGGGGAACCGGATAGCGCGATCGACTACGGGAGCGCGTTGACGCCAGGCGGACGCTGCTCTCCGAACGACGATACCAACACAATGTCGTGCGAACCGCTCGAACCTGCGTCGACGAAAAACTACGCGGCGTTTGAATTTGTTATTTATGATTCGTCCGGCTCGCGGTGTGATTTGTGTGGGCGGGAGTGTAGCTTGGATGGCGCAGCGTGGTCGTATTGCGGAGCAACACCGGTTTGGTATTTCGGTTTGTCGTACGGACAGCACCAGTTTCGCGTGCGTGGATTAGGGGGGGATGGTACCGCGGATCCCACGCCAGCGGTGTATGATTGGGTGATAGAAGAACCGTTAAAAGTCGAGTGGGACTCGGCGTACTCTGCTCCTGCGGCGTATGTGAACTCCATCTCTAGCTTGACTTTTAACATGCAGTCCTCGCGGCCGGCGTCGAGTTACGTACAGTTCGAGTATAGCACAACGAATGATTACATCAAGACGTTCACGCGTCTGTCGAGTGGAACGACGTCAGTGGCGGTGACGCCGAGCTTTGGCAAGAATTTGTTCACCTTTAGAGCGGTGTCCATCGAGTCCTTTACGGGTAAGGCTCATGTTGAGCAGTCGGCGAATGAACTTCAGATAGCGTACATCGCCGACAACGTTAACCCTGCGGTATCTTTCGTAGATGGGCTAGCAGATGGTTCAAAAATACAGACTAGTTCTCTGTCGTACGTTATACTGGCTTCCGATATAGATGCGACGAATGGATACACACAATCAGGGTTGGCGACGCTTGAGTCTCAACTCACTCTAGATAGCGATGGGACTTCGAGCCCATCGCCCTTGCATACTTGGACGACGTACTATACTTATGCAAATGCACCGACGCTCAAGAATGTTACGGCGAATATGACGGGACTTTCGGGATTGTCGGATGGGACCTATCGCTTAGAATTTAGAGTGACAGATAAGTGTGGAAACGTGGCTACGAGCGTGTCGCGAACTTTTGTAGTGGAGGCGGCGAGTCTGGTGAATACTCCTGATGCCTCTAGCTTGAACGCCTCTACAACTGAGAGAGTGCAAACATCATCAGGGACTATTAAACTCGCGTCTCAGCCGTCCGACGGATCACGCATTCCCGTTGCGTACGAGGTGAGCAATATTGTTGGTGGCAAACTCGTGCTCGAGACTGCCTTGACTACGGCTTTAGCAAATAACACGCTTGTGACTGCTGCCGAGGCGCTTGGAGGATTCAGATTCACTCCTAGTGCAGGATTGTACACTGGTGATGATCGAGGTAGTACCTTTGGTTTCGATCTGAAGCCTTCCACGAGTGAGACTGACTCAGCCCAAGTTGTTGACGTCGCGGCGCATTCCTACATTACGGTGACGTCAACAAACGATCCGCCAGTTGTGGACGTGACCGCACCGTATCTGCTGACACCTTTACATATGCACGACAGCGTCTCTGCTAACGTTGGAACGTCGATACACGAATTGCTCGGTGTCAACGTTGTAGATGAAGATCTGGGCAATAGGACGATTCCTTACGGCATCGCGGTGATTTCTGCGGATGGTTCCAGAGGCACCTGGCAATTTTCCATCAATGCGGGCTCCACGTGGACAGATTTTGACACGTCGGGAGATTTAACGAGTACGAACGCGCTCTTGTTGAAAGCGGACGTGACTCAAGATAGAGTTCGCTTCGTCCCCTTCACGTTGACTCTAGCAGAAGAATTTACGGCATCCTTTGTCTTCAAAGGTTGGGACGGCACGACTGGAGAGGCATCTGGAGCAACCGGCGTGGATGTGACGACAAACTCGCACACTGCGGTAACTGGATCCATTAGTGAGGATTCCGTCACCGCCGTTGTCTACGTGTACGGTTTGTCACGAAGCCAATACGAGTCCACGAGCTCGTACTTGACAAAGATTGCGGCTCATGCGCACAGCGCAGACACCAAGCCTTGCCCTCCGCGCATGCGTCAAGCCGTACAGTTACCTGTCGTGCAATTCTCGTCTTCGTGCGCAACCCTTCCGAAGATCAAATCATCCGCTCCGTTGAACGTATCACCGCCGTGGACCATTGAAGCCTGGGTCAGGCGCGACGCCTGGCTCAGCAAGCAGACGTTGTTCCAGAATCCGACAGACTTGAGCGCCATCATGCTTGAAATGGAAGATGCGAGCGGTCAAATCGGCGTGGTTCCTCCTATTGGTGTCACCGGAGGAAGTTTTAGCTACTCTGCACCTTTAGGTGAGTGGGTTCACCTCGCCTTTGTGATGTACGAGTCTGCGCATCCCGCAACATACAGCGCTCCCGGTGCAAATCTCCGCCTCTACATCAACGGAGTCTACCACAGCGAAATCACAAACACGGGTTTCGATATGCCTCACGGTGTCATCGGAGGTTACCACCTCGCTGGCTTTTCTATCGATGAAGTGAGGTACTGGTCAATCGCTCGATCATCTGAAGATATTTATAACAATAAAGAACGGACGATGAGTGGCACTGAGACTGGTTTGGTGTCGTACGTACCGTTTGACGCTGGATGTGGCGACGTCACAAAAGACAGAGACGGTGGTAGCTCGGCTGAATGGTCAATCGTGGACCAAAAATGGATCAATGCGAGAAATTTTATATGTGCTTCGATCTCATCCGTCGGGCCTAGCGCGGTATCGCGCGCAAGTCAGGCAACAGTCACGCTGACTGGGGAACGCTTCACTCGACCGGCGTCTGGTTGGACTGGATCAGTTGCGCAACACGACGGAACGAACGCCATTTGTATTTTTGGATCCTCCGATGTAGGGAACGCTACGACAGAGGCGACTGTTGTGTCAGATACGACGGTGACGTGTAAGATTCCCGAGGCTTTACAAGATGTGGCGGTTGTTCAACCAGTGTTTTGTGACTTGTCCATTGGATGCTGTACTGGAGAAACGCTGATTGACTACTATGTCAGCGCAAGCAGACCTTACAACTCAAACTATACTTCGTACGGTACGGTCGCGCCCCCTACATACGCGAATCAACTGTTGGAGTATCGCGATGCAAAGATTTTATCCGTGGCGCCGTTCATGGTGGACTGGGCGACGGGTGCAATGCTCAGCGTCTCGGGTAACGGATTCACCGTCCCGGTTGACTCGGTGTTTTCAACCAAGCCGAGTTGTCTTTTCCGCACTCAACTCGCATCGGGTACGTGGTCGGTACTACAAATGACAGAGGCTGAAATTATCTCTGACGGCTTTGCCAAGTGCGAATACACCGCCTCGACCATTCCAGCCTTGCACGAGAGTCGGGTGAGTCGCTTCAGCGCCGAACTGTACTTGGTGTACTACTTCTCGTCGGGCGGTTCATTTTCGATCGGTCCCACAACCCTCGTCATGCATCTCTCCAGTTACACTCTTCAACCTAGACAGGATTTACCTCAGACGGAGATATCTGAGCTCGGTGGAAGCGTCGTTGCCTTTTCGGCGACGTACAATAAGCCAGATTTGTCTGGAGCGTTTCCAGACTTTGCAACCGGTCGCGTCAGCTCTCAGGACGTGGCGTGTGCTTTCGGCACCGTTCGTCCAGTCTTGGCTCGATATAACGATTCTCAAACATTCGAGTGCGTATCTCCAGCGGCTCCTCGAGCTGCTCCGACGACAGTTCCCCTCTACGTCACGTTGTTTGCCTCGTCGACAGCCACCGCGTTCATCCGGGCGTCGCTACCGACTTCAGACGGAACGTTGCGGTACTCAAAGCAACCAACGGTCGAAGCCGTCTGGCCGAGCGCGGTGTTGGGCATTGCTTTACGTACTCCAGCACCTTTGGTTGCCATAGGCTCGAACTTCCCGCTCACGGATACGGAGTGCCGTTTGAATTCCTTGACGTTTGGCACTGCGACCGTGACCGCGTCCAAGGTGTACTGCGACGTTTCCGGTTTTGGAATGGGATCGCCTGGTTTCCGGGTCGTTGGTGTGGGTAATTACATGCTCTACGCGGACGATAACTACGTAATGGTGAGAGATTCGGACGTGTACGTCGATGCAATCGTGTCGGGAGGTGCTCTCGGTCCGCTCTACGGAGGATGGGTGCTCGCCGTATCCGGTTCTGGTTTCCTCCCGGGAGACGGCTGCGCCTTGTACGCTTCTCCCGGAGACTCTGCCTCGGCTGACGATCCAAGCGAAGGTCATTGGGTGAGTAGTGCGCTCATAAAGTGCGCTGCCCCGAAGATTGAAGACGCAACGGCGAATTGGTATTCAACGGAAGACGGAGGAGGTTGGGTGACCGAGTTGGTTGCCGGCTTGGCGTCGCGCAACGAGGATGGCGCCATGCACGTGCTCTCCGGATCTAGCAACTACACCGCGACTACGAAGCACTACGCGGCCATCTCTTCGGTCGAGTACTTATCTAGTGATCCAGTCTTCTTGAGCGTCGAAGGTGGAACCGAGGTGAAGCTGTTTGCGCGCAATGGAACCGCCGCTTCGGCGTCGATGGCGTGCAGATTTGGTACAGTCAGCGTGCTCGCGGACTGGGGTTGGTCCAACTCATCGACGACGAGCGTTCTGCGCTGCATTTCTCCATCTTTTGGCCGATACAGTGCCGACACCGTTCGTCTCACCGTTTCCCAGGGTGATCCGGGTCATCACGGTGAAGCACTTGTGGACGACAGCGTCTCCATGTTGAAGCCAGTGGAAGTGGTTCGCGTCGACGAGCACAGTCAGTTCATCGAGGTTGACGATCTTACGTCGATCCCGAGTGATCAATTGGCAGAGTACGAATGCTACTACGTGGGTGATCGTGATGTTGCATACCCATCCACGGCCACTTCGTCCACGAGGGTGACGTGTCCGAACGATTTCATCGCCCGCGCCTTTCGGTCTGACATGGCGTTTGTCGCGTACGCCCTCGCTGTGCGCGGTGGCGATAATCTCACGATGCAGTCGATTCAGTACCTGATCACGCCTCAATTATCATCTGTCTCAGTCAGTGCGGCTCCTCCGCCTTACGGATACAGACCTGCTTTCGCACAGAGCGATTGCACCTCCCTTTCCTTAGACTCGGATCACGCCGCGTACTCTGGACGCCCAGAGACGCCGTACGAGATGGAAACGTTTGTGCTCCCAGCCGTCACGACTTTTGGTGGCGCCTGGTGGCACGTCTCAAACTCCATCGGTAACACTCTTCATGTAAACGGTCGTTACTTCCGATCGTACCAAGATGGAGGGGCGATTCTCTTCTCCTTTGGACACCAGGGCAAGACGGAGACGGCGGCAGGCGTCTTTGTCTCCTCCGCCCTTGCCAAGGTGGAGGTGCCCCTCCTCGTCGATCACAAACACGAGACGACGCTGAGAGTGTCCATTAACGGTGGCAATTCGTGGTCTCCCGAGCGCTTGATTTTTCGCTTCCCTGAAATCGATTTCGTCGATGCGGATTTACAAACCGTTCAACAGACGTGCGAGACGTCCTAGCACCCCTTAGTCAAATTTAGAAGTCTAGCGCGCGAAGATTATTGACTAGCGATCTTCTTGTAACGAAAAGCTTTAGAAGAAAGTAACGAGATTCGGGGTCGGGTCGGGTATTTTATTGTATCGTATCTTTCGTATTCACAAAGAGGACTGACTGTGCATCCCCTGTGGTGGAATGTTTGACTCTTATAATCACGTCGGTGCCGCGCGCTCAAAGCGCGCGTTCGTCAAAGTTTTGGATTTTTGTACAAAAATTGGACACACGCCTAAAGGTCTTGGCTCCACTTCATACGAAGCTGGACGTCATCCGGGTTGACACCGCCATCCTTGGAGAACGGAACGCGGAGTTCGTACTTGTCCTTGGTGACGGAGAGCTTGCCCGCAACGTCTTGGTCGACTTCAACAGAGACGCCGACGCCTTCAATGCCAGAGTAGTTGACGGTCGCCTTGTGCGAGGCGGATTGGTTGTCGAGGTTGACGTTGGACTTGAGGCCGACGTTGACGTCGCCAGAAGTGTAGCCGAGGTTGACGGTGGCAACTTGGGACGGAACGTCGTATTCGACGGACGCAGTGACGTCGTCGTTGGAGATCAAGTCCTTCATCGGGAGGTTCAACTTGACAGAGGCGCGGTCGGCACCTTGGGTGTCGCCGTCGACCTTGGAGCCCTTTTGGGCGAGGGTGACGGAGACGTCGCCGAGCTTCTCGTGGTTGGTGGAGATGCGCAAAGAGCCGGCTTGGCCCTGTTTCAATTAATGATAAACGGCACGCGTTGAATTCGTCAGTCGTTCACGTCGGTGTTGAAGAATTCTCTCATTGAGAGATTCGTCAGCAGCTTCGGCCGCGCGCGCGCACGAGTCGCGAACACTAAATCAATCACATTCGATCAAGTTGTTCTCATACTTACCGACTTGATGTTTTGCATGGACATCTCGCACTCGCAGTCTTGACCGGCGAGCGTCGCGGACTTGGCGACGGTGACGTCGTAGTCGCTCACGTTGGACAAACCGACGAGCTTACCAGCTTCAATGTTGTGGGAAACACCATTCTTGGACGAGACGCTGCGCGCGGGTGGGAAAAAGCGCCCCGATGCGTGTGGGGGGACGATCATTGAAGGTCAGTCACCGATACGACGTCGTCGCGACGCACAAACGGGGTAAAAAGCCCGGAAACAATGCAAACAAAAAGTTTTGCATCGTTTAAACCACTCGCGACGTCGCGTGTTTGCGTTTTCCGCGACGCGTCGCAGAGAATTCGCGTAACGAGAAATGATCGGAATAATTGTCGAAAACTCGCAGTGCGAGAATTTGCGCACCTCGGGCGGTAGTTCGGCTTGGCGGTGAGCGTGACGGAACCGGAGCCGTTGCAGATCGGCGCGGAGGCGGTGATCTTGAAGGAATCTTCCGCGGCGGAGCCGTTACCGGAGACGGTAACCTGTGTTCGCGAACGACATGCACATCAAGTCAGTTGGGTGAAAATTGCCAGGTCAGCGTTTTAGGGCAACAAATCAATCGCGCTCGCGAACGCGCATCTTCGTCGTCGTCGGATACGTACGCGGCCGGACATGGACATGGTAGCTTCGTTCATGGTGAAATAAAAGTTTTTGGTGTCGGTTTTGCGTGTGAAAACGAAAGACGGTTGCGGGAGCCGAGACTCTTTGCGCGCGTTGAAGTGACGATCGCCCGCCGCGTTGCGCCGATTCTTTCACGCGTCGCGCCTCTTTTTTCGCTTCCCGCGCGCGCTTTTTCAGGGGGTCTTTTTTGAATCACGAATCGTCATCGCCGCATAGAATATCAGTCTACGTCGACATGCTGACGCGGATTGTCGCGAAAGAAAAAACAGAAAAAGAAAAAAGAAGGGGACGTCGACGCGGACGACGCGGGGGAAAGGGGCGTGTCCGTGTGTACTACAAATATCATTTATATAGGTATAATAAAGATTTAATTACGTGTATGAACTTCGACTTGTGAATGATAAATCTTGATGCAATTTCCGACACGTCCTTTCCAAAGATTCGCATCCGAGTCAGCATGAGTACGAGGGGAACGATCGTATAATCGTCGTGATCTTATCCAAATCTCGCCATTGTGTACTCCAATCACATATAATATGATAAATCAATCTATATATTCTTTTCAAAAAACGACACTCATCGACGTCATCGACGCCTTGTATTTCATTCATTCATTTCGCTCACGCCCCCCCCCTCCCCCTGGACGTCCGCGGTCGCCGCCAATGATGTAAAAAAAATAAAATCGACGACCGGTTTCACGCGTGAAACCAAAATCCGTCACCCGTCGTACACGCTGGGAAAACGACCGACCGACCAGACTCGTTTTCGGGGAAAATCACCACCGCCGAGCGCGCGCTGGTGAGTCGAGTCGAGCGCGCGCGACGCCATCACATCCGCCTTTACGCGACGCGAAGAAGAGAAACTTCCTCTCCTTGCAAACATGGTACGTGCGGTAGCGACGACGACGAAACGACGACGAAACGGAACGCGCGCGATGGTCGTGGATGCGCGCGCGCGACGTCGTCGCGAGTTCTCGAAAGTCTGCAAAGGCGACGAGGACGATGCGGTCGGTAGGGTTTTTTGAGTGCGCCGACCGAGGTTGGAGGATCTTCGTTCGACGCCGGGGATGGGCGATGCGACGAGGCGCTCGGGACGACGACGGCGTGGGAAGATGATGCGTGAGGTATTCGCACAGATCGGTGCCCTCGGGCGGGGCGTCGCGATGCGTAAGGGGTGGAGAACGACGACTGACTGTGATTACGATCTTTCGCGGCTATTGCAAACGCAGGCTACTGAGAACCCGATGCGGGCCATCCGCATTCACAAGCTCGTCCTCAACATTTGCGTCGGGGAAAGCGGTGATCGCCTCACCAAGGCTGCGAAGGTGAGTGTTTCGAGAGCGCACGCGTTTTAGAGGAGGTTCTATCGGGGTGGTTTGGGAGAGCCCGAATGGCAAGCAAAGCGCAAAAGACCTCAAAAGACTGACGGCGACGACGTTTGTTTTTCTTCTCGATTTTTAGGTGTTGGAGCAACTCACCGGCCAACAGCCGATCTTCTCCAAGGCCCGTTACACCGTGCGTACCTTCGGTATCCGCCGTAACGAAAAGATTTCCGCCCACGTCACCATCGGTAACCGTGACAAGGCGATGCAAATTTTGGTGCGTATTAGGGTCACAAGCGAGCGCGCCAACGCGTCGCGACGCGAGCGCCTAGGTGAACGACGGGAGTTTCCGCTTTCGAATGGTCGCTGCGAATCGACGTGAATTGCCGATGGCGAATTGGAGACCCCTTCACCGCGCCAAATCTTGAGCGTCTCGACGAAAGGACGAATGAATGATGAATGACAAGACTGACCGCTGCGCGCGTTTTCGACGTCAACAGGAGAGCGGCCTCAAGGTGAAGGAGTTTGAGCTTCTCAAGAAGAACTTTAGTGCCACGGGTAACTTCGGCTTCGGTATCTCCGAACACATTGATCTCGGTATCAAGTACGATCCGTCCACGGGTATCTACGGTATGGATTTCTACGTCGTGTTGGAGCGCCCGGGTTACCGCGTGGCCCGCCGCCGCAAGCAGCAAAAGAAGATTGGCAAGCAACACAAGCTTACCAAGGCTGACGCGATGAAGTGGTTCCAAAGCACGTTCGAGGGCGTGATTCTCAACAAGGCTATCGCCTAAGAATCTTGTCGCGTGAACGCGTTGTCGAGTTTGTTTGCATGCAAGACTCTTCGCTTTGCGAGACTGTAGACGTCTCGCCTCGCGGAGGCGTCTGGCGTCGAGCCGTGCAAACGCCCTCGGCTGAGGTAGCTCTAGATGATGTTTTAACACAAACAAAACAAAAAAAAATTGAAAAAGAAAAACAGAACAACCGCGACGCCGTGACATCCTCCCACCAATCATCGTCGAGGCCGCGGTCCTCCTTCTCCTCGGTCACTCTCTATCGAGAGCCCGTCCGAGTGCAGACTCGCCAGCCGACGCGAGCGCGACGATGGATGACGTCCACTCTAGGCTCCCTTTATCGTATGACTAAACAGTTAAAATTGAATTCGAAAGGAAAAACGCGTCGGTTCAGCCCGTCGCGACGCGCCGGCGGCTCGAACGTCTCTCGTCCGTCAGAACGCGCCGAGTGTATCTCCCCGCCGTACGCGCGAGGGCGACGCGTCGAGGGGATCCGCGACTGCCGACGAGACTCGAAAGTTTCAAAGGCGTCGGAGCGGATTAAATTGAAAAAAACCAAAGGGGGCTTGGCGCTTGTGATTCCATCTTGCGCGACTGAGAGGAAACATGTCCACCGAAGCGACCGTGGAAATCGCCGCGCAGGCGGTTAAGAGTGAGGCGGGTGACGGAAACACCGATGTCGAGCGCGAGTGGTCCAAGACGGCGGGCATTTACGAGTATGGGAGCGCGGCGAATCCAGACATGAAGCCGATTCCGGTGCTCGTGCACCCGCCGGATCTTCACGAGAGCGGACAGACTCGCCTGATTCCGTTTGATATTAACGATTTTTTGGAGATTGAGGGATCGGCGACGTCTCCGAACCTCATGGCGTCGTTCGTTCGAATCGAAGTGGGAGACTCCATCCCGACTCGCGCCAACGCGACATCGCAAGCATTTTATGTCATTCGAGGCCAGGGTGAAAGTGAAAGCGAACACGGTAAGATTTCCTGGTCTACTGGTGATATGTTCGTCGTTCCAGTCACTCCGGGCGCTATCACTCACAAGTGCACCTCTGCCGAAGAGTTTGGCGGCGCTGCTCTGTACTGGGTCCACGACGAGCCTCTCATGGACTATCTCGGCGTGAACCCTTCGAGCAAGAAGAAGTTTGAGCCGACGCTCTACCGCAAGAAGGATATGCTTGATCGCGTTGAAGAGATCAAGCACGACAAGAGTGCAAGCAACAATCGTTGTGGTGTCCTCCTTGGTAACACTGCCTGCTCGCAGACAAAAACATTGACGCACGTCTTGTGGTCGCTCCTCAATTCCATCCCGGCTCAAAGCGTTCAACGTCCCCACAGACACAACTCTATCGCCCTTGATCTCGCAGTTGCGGCCAAGCCGGGTGTGTACACACTCATGGGCAAGGAGATTGACCAAGACGGTCTCATTATTGATCCGATTAGATGCGACTGGATCCCGGGCGGCGTTTTCATCACCCCACCAGGCTGGTGGCACTCTCATCACAATGAAAGCGATGATATCGCGTGGGTGTTGCCGATGCAAGATGCTGGATTGTACACACACCAGCGCACTTTGGACATTCGTTTCGTCGATGATGAACTCGCTTTGCACCACGCTGGCAAGATTCGTGGCAGCGCATTCGCCGTCACCAATAAACAGTATGTGACACTCTCAGAAATCGGGGGCAAGGTGCCGACTCCTCGTGGCGAAAGTGCGATGAAACGTGTCCTCAGCGTCGAGTGCATGACGAGTGCCGGCGAATCGAAGCGTGCGAAGGCGACCCAAGTCGTCTCAAACTTGGCCTCTCCCGGGCCGAAGAAGGAAGCAACAGAATAGCAAGTCATCATAGGCTTTATCAATAGAATAGTATCATTAAGCTCCTAAACAACTACACGTTCTACTACATAAGAAAACTACAATTTGAAGCAAACAATCATCATGAGCGAGCAAGTGGCGAGCAGAACTCGATCACTCGCTCGACTAGCGAAGAGTAGCAGGACGACGACGAGCACGTTGAGCGGTATTCTAAAGGCGCTCGTCATTGTGGCTCTCATCGAGTTTGGCACGTGCTTCGCTCGTAAAACTGCCATTGAAGGCCAATATATTCCAAGACCAAATTCAAAAACACAGAATGCGCACAGGGTCAGCCAGTAACCTTGGAACGGGACGGTCACCGCGAAACTCACAGCTGATGCGAGAAGTGTAAACCTGAGCATCTTCTCCGCTGATATCCTTTCCTCGAGCCAAGAGAAGACTTGACTTCCTATCATTTTGCACACCATGAAGGCACTGAAGACTACCCCGTATGGCACCGAGCCGTGCATCCCTCGTCGCTTCTCCAAAATGGGTGTCCATACGAATACAAAAAGATGGAGCGCTGCCTCATAGAGGGAATTCGCCAAGCCTAAACGACACAGCTCCTTCGACTTGATTATCGACTTCACAGCAGCGAAGAGCTTTGTTGACGGCCTGGTGAGTGGCAACCCTGGTGTTCCGAGTCCAGCGACGTCGTCTCCAGGAATCGACCTGTTCTTCCAAATCAACTGTGCCAGCGCCGCGCAAACAAACAGAGACACAGCCGCTATGTCAAATACCGGCGTGTACACATTGTGTGAAAATGTTAAATCGCTTCCAATGGCGCCGCTCGCCGAACCTAAACCAGTTCTATGCGTGTCCATTCCGATCCAGCTCAACTCTGACGACTCAGTCAGCTCCACGATAGCATTTCCAACCAAACCGGCGACTACAGCACTTGCGCCGTTGAACAGAGTTGAGACGCTAAACAGTCCCACGAGCTTCTTCCGATCAATCTTCAGAGCATCCGCCTCAGTGATGACCCACGACTCAAAATTTGAAAACAAGAGCGAATACGCGATCCCACCCAGCACTCGGCTCGTCAAGAGCGCGACCAATCGACTCGAACGCAACAACAAACAGCTCGCCGCATACAACACTCCGTACGTCACCACCAACCCTTTATGCCCGTGTACATCCCCTAAAGACGCGATCGCCGTTCCCAACGTCGCGCTCACGACGTATCCAAGAATATAAATGTACCCAATCTGCTGTTTCACCAAACCGTGCTGACGATACGCGGCGTACAAGTACGCTCCCTGTATCCAGTCTCCAAACGTTCCGAGCGCGTACACCAAGATGTATCGTCGCATCAAGCTTCGGGCCGACCCGTGCCCGTGTCCGTGGACGACCATGACCCCCGTCCGCGGCCGATCCGCGCTCTCGGTCTCCGACCACCGACGTGGAGTGCCGCCAACGCCCGACACGATGGTGGCGCGTTTAGGTGGGAATTGAAGGAAATTCGCGTCGCGACGTATGGTGTTTCACTGTTTACCCGTATGAAGACGTGGATGGAGCACCTGTCGGGGACCAAGCGCGTGAGAGAAGACGTGAGTCGAGAAGGTGACGGTGCGACGACATGGTTTTTTGTTGATTCGAAAATCGTTTTATTAAAATGTTTCTGCTAAGTTGATACTAAAGCGACTCGACGATTAGGCGAGGACGCAAGAGGTAAACCGCTTAGTAGAAGCCGAAGCCCTTGGCCGCGTTGGTGAGGACGTTGGAGTGAACCGGGTCCGCAACGTGGGATTGCCAGTTGGCGATCGGGCCTTCTTGGGTGGCGAGCGCTTGGA
>Ga0181587_10000948_pt1 | contig 23999 bp, 22 predicted proteins | sample 071ome_27_FD_132463 | JGI IMG/M metagenome (GOLD analysis project Ga0181587, IMG submission 132463) | Coastal salt marsh microbial communities from the Groves Creek Marsh, Skidaway Island, Georgia - 071409AT metaG (megahit assembly) | ecosystem: Environmental > Aquatic > Marine > Intertidal... | reverse complement strand
TATTGAGCCATCCTTGTTTTCATACAGCGTATTATCGCGAACAGCTTTTAAGGTAACTGTTTCCGCCTCCGCGTATTTTACAAGGAAAAGTATGAAGCATAGAGTTAGTCTTAGCATGACAAAGTGACCACATTGCCCATACTAACTATAACAGGTATTATCGATAGTTTAATAGGTGCAGAAATATTCGTATAATTCATTAATTTCTCTTTCCCTAGCTCCTTCATCAATCACGTCGAATTGGAAGCCTAATTGTGAACACAGAACCGACATTCAATTCGCTATCCACGTTGATTTCGCCTCCATGCAATTGGCAAAGGCGCTTAGAAATGGCCAGACCCAACCCCGTTCCTTCGACTCTATACTTCTTAGAACTTCCACTCTGCTCATAGGGCTCAAAAAGCCCTTTTATATCCATGGAATTAATACCCAAGCCATTGTCTACCACTGCAATACTTACCCACCTGCGATTTGGCGGAACGCCGGTGGTTACATTTAATTCAACACGTCCTGCATTCGTAAATTTACATGCATTGCCCACAATATTAATTAGTACTTGCCGAATCTTAGCCCTGTCTGCTTCTACTATGATTTCTTCCTGATCACTAGTATAAGTGAGAGTGTTTTGATTTCTTTCAGCTAATATGCTCATCTCATAAACGACATCACGAATAAGGTCGTTTAATTTAAATTCCTCAGTATCTAAATCAACCTTACCAGCTTCAATTTTACTGATATCTAATAAGTCGTTTATCTGGTTTAGTAAGTTTTGACCAGATTTATTAACCTGTTCTAAATATGAAATTATTTCATCTATTTCATCATTCTTGGGCAAATCTCGTAACTCTTCAACAGATAACTCACTATATCCAATTATTGCATTCAGCGGCGTCCTCAACTCATGGCTCATATTGGCCAAAAATGCCGTTTTTGTTTCATTGGCACTTACTGCCTCATCCAAAGCTTTAGACAGCTCTAAGGTGCGTTCTCGGACGGTCTTCTCTAGTTCCTGCTGGTTTTTAAAAAGCTTTTTAGCAAAGTAATTAAAGTCTTTTCTTAGATTATCGATTTCAAGAATGGGCGTTTCTAAAGAAAATGGAGGTGAATTTGACTCTAATTGGTTAGTAACAGCTGATTTAGTCTGGTTGGCAAGTTCTTGGATAGGATTGGCTAACATTTTTGTTTGCCTGCGCCAGATACCGAGTATGATCAAAAGGAAAACTATAGCAATCAATAGCGTTAATATGAAGAAACCTCTCCACATCTCACCTACCCTATTCTTTCTTGATTCTGATTGCTCTTTTAAGTGGGTGCTGATACTTGTTAACTGATTGACCAACCGCTCACTTGCATCGTAATACAGACTTAGTGCATGTTGATTATTAACCTGCTCTTCTTGTTTTATTTCACTGATATCACTAAGGATTTGGGCTATAGAGTCTATGTCTTTTGCAGTATAAACTATTTCAATTCCTTCTTTTCTTTCTTTTGAATAAACTTCAAAGGATTGCAAATCGTCCAAGCAGGTTCTTGTTTCTTCAAGGTAGCCAAGTGACGTCTGTGCAAGATATGTGCTGCCCCCCGAAAGGACGAGATCTGCACAAAGCAGTGCACTAGAGAATGAACTTGAACAAGAATCGACTAAACGCAGAGCTTCAATATCCTTATTTATTTCGTTTTGATATTGAAGCACAGAAAACATGCGCCATTGAACGGACCCCACAGCACAAAGCCCTATAAATACTAAAAAGATATGACTACGAACTAAGTAAGAACTAATTTTACTCATTCTACTCGTTTTGATTTGCCCCACCCCGTGTCCAAATTGCGAAAAAAACAAGTTGCGTTGGCTGTAAAACTTCTATTGCCTTGTAAGTTTTACTAGGTCTTCCTGCCAAGCAATTCGAGTTACGATGAGTGTTTTTACAGCGTTGATGAGAAGCAGGTCTGCAAATCTGTGAAGATCTGCCTCTAAATGGAGCATTTCTTTATTGAACGCATAGCTTCCAGGAGCCATATAATGCCGCAGTCTTTCGAGGTCAGCTCCCTGAAAGAGCGCCCGAGCTTTAACGTCCTCTTGGAAAACTTTTTTAGATTTATCTCTGCAACGAACAAACGAGAAATCGATAAGGTTTAGCTCTAAATCCATAGCCCAAGCGACCTCAACGATTCCCCACTTCCCTAATTCCGGACGGGCGTGTACTAGTCCAATAGGATTCTTGTCTTCATATACAACGTAAAGGGTATGTTTCCCCAATTCACTAAAATGAAGTGGGATGCCCAACTCTTCTGCAATTTTATCGCGGACTTCTTTTTCGGAAAGATCCCTTACTATCGATTTATAAGAATTGCCCGTTGGAAAAAGGGCGTATATTTCAGTGCTTGGATCACGCAATGCGCAGAAGGCTTGATCTAGCGCATTGGCATTCCCACTCGCTAACACCAGGCTTACGGCTAGGGCAGATAGGATTGTTATTTTCATCTTTAATACCTATACCTTAGTTGGACAAGGATATTATTCTCAGATTTGGGATGGGTTTTTCTGGTCAGACGACCGGAGAGCGTGACTTTATGTATTGGAACCCAGGCGACCCCGGTTCGGATTTCCCTGCTCGCTTCCGCATCAATCGAGCGATGAACAAGCTGTAACCATACTTGCGAAGTTTCTTTAGGTGACTTCCAATGCATTTCACTAAAGAGTTGGAGGAAATCTGCTTGATCCGATAATGGCCCACCGTACCCTCTGCCTACACTAATCTCACCCAAAAAGCCCAAATTCCTATAATAGTACTGTGAGTCTAAGGCGAATCGGCTTCTCTCGACTATCTCCCTTGAGGGAGTCAAAAGATTTCCCCTCAGTGCACTTAGGCCAACCCCAAAATCAGCATTGCTGCTTGCTCCAAGCCGCCCGCTAATAAAGTAGGGCGTTTCTCTATCCACGGATTCACCAGCATAGCCGTTCCCAGATCCCCTAAGTAATGCTACCTCGTATTCATAGCCTCGCTTTATGCCATTTAATGAAACACCCCAATCGGCTTTGATCCCGACAAAATTCGCCCCATGGGCATAGTCCAACGCCCTACCATTTGTGTCAATCGGATACTCTATACCAAAAGGAACTTCTATATGCCCTAAACGCAGATTAAGGCTTCCGTCTTGCTTTATTTTTATGTTCGCGTTAAAGTTGCGCCACTGCATTGACCAGTCATTTGATCCGTCAAACATAGGATGCTTTTGGGGCGGTGAATCCCAACCCGAAGGTCCATTTCGCACAAATGCTACATAGGGTTGCAACGTTAGGGTAGCCCTATCCTCAGATGAGGAAGATATGACTCTATGTAGATCCAATCCCAAAAAGGCTAATTGCATGGGGTCGTTATCCCCCGCCTTTACAGTTCGTACGCTAAGGTCTAAGGTATGTCTAAAATTTGAAAACGGATTTGAATAACTGTAGTCACAAAAAACAAATATCCAAAATAAAGTGGCAATTAGCATACGCATAGATGTGGCATTCCTTATCCCCTACGTTTCGTCTCGTAAGTTTTCAATTTTTTCAATCAGAGCTTCAAATATTATAGGCTTTGTTGCATAATCACTACAGCCCGCCGCCAAAGCCGCTTCCTGATCATCCTTCATAGCATGAGCCGTAACTGCAATAATGGGAATATCGCGTGTCGATGAAATGGTTTTTAAAACCTGAGTGGCCGCTAATCCATCCATCCCTGGCAGTCCTACATCCATCAAGATTAGATCTGGGTGGGTTGTTTGAGCTGCTTCTACTCCCTCTTCACCTGAAAAGGCCGTAGTGGTAGTATACCCGCGCTTTGATAGGCGCTTACAAAGCAATGCACTATTAACGGGATTATCTTCAACGACAAGGATTTGCAATTCTTATCTCTTTTTGGTTGTAAAAGGTTCAAATATTAAGTACGGATTTAAAAGGGATAAAACAAGAAAAAATTATTTAAACCCTAAACTCTTACATGAGAGCAATTACCTTTTTTCAATACTTTATTTTTTAGTGCAAAAATACAAAGGGCTCGATATATTTGAAAGAGGTTTTTATCGTATCAATTGATAGCATCAACAGTAAGGTTTTTAAACTATGAGTTTTAGTTCTGGCAACTTGGTGGAGAAAAACCAAACCCTCTCCCTTTCTGTTTATTCCACAAACCCGATTGACCAATTTCTGACCGGCCAACTCAGTGACAGTACCCGCCGTGCTTACGAAGCAGACCTACGGCATTTCTTTTCCTTTTTGGGATTTGGAACCGTTGATATTAAGGCAATTCAAGAAATAAGTTTTCGCGAAGTAACGGCTTTTCGGAACCACCTTTCGGAACAGGGCTATAAACGCACGAGCATTAACAGGAAGCTATCCAGCATTAAAGCGTTTTTTAAGATGCTGGTCGCCGCTGGACAGATTGAAAATAACCCTGCCGATTCAACGCTGGTTAGAGGCTTCAAGGTAGATGAAAACCTCTCGGGTAAAGCAATCGCTCCCAATACGCTAAAAAAGATTTTTACAACAATTACGGAAATAGAAAATAGCCTAACACGGACTAGGGATCAGGCCATCTTTCAACTACTTGTTTACGGTGGTTTACGCCGGTCTGAAGTTGCTAATATTTACTGGAAAGATCTGTTCAAGGAGGGCGTTTTTAATGTCCTCGCTCTGCCCGAAACAAAATCTGGAACTGGGCAGGAAATAAAGTTACAAGATTCTGTGGTTCATTATTTGGAAGAATATAGAGAGGTCCTTGAAAGAGAGGGTTATAGCACAGAGGGCGCTGTCTTTATAAGCTTGGCCCGTAACAGATCACACGGCCAACAACTCACAGACCAGTCCATTAATTTGATAATGAAAAAACACGCCCTGAAATCGGGCGTAGATGTTAATATAACCGCTCATATGTTTCGCCATACTTGCTGCACGCTCGCCATTGAGGGCGGCGCTAAACCTCAGCAGGTACAATCTCATTTGCGGCATAAAGACTTAAAAACAACAATGCGCTATTACGAAAACAGAGAAAATTTGGTGGATAACGCTTCAGATTATATAAAAATCTAATTCATACCAAAAATGAACAGTTAAAACGCTCTAAATATCGCACTCCATTATCTTCGATAACGTCAAAGCCCCACTCAACCCCTCGAAGATTATCTCCGCTGTCAAAGTTTTCAGGACAGTAAAATCCCGTAGAGTAATTTTTCAACCGCCCTCCGGTGTCTCTAAATTCCAACCCATTTTCCGACCACAATACCTCTGGCCAATATTTTCCTCGCAGAACGGCAACACCGCCTCTGTGTTTCCAAGCGGTAAATGCGTGCCCATCAAATAAGGGTGAAGACGGATGTATCTCATAGGGACCTTCGATCGTATCTGACACCGCAACACCAATGTGGGTTTCCCAAGGCTTCTCGTCGGATTTCTTTCCTTTAAAATAGAGCCACCATTTACCTTCTCGGAAAAGGACATTAGAATCCCCCACCATATCACTGTGCCAATCTGAATCTTCAAATCCATGATATAAAACGGGGCTGTCCCCACACCTTTCCCAAGGCCCCCAGGGTTTTGCTGCTCTTGCTAATCCAAGATGGCGGGTGCTCAGGTCCCCGCGTGTAAATCCCGTATAAAAGAGGTAGAATGTTTCGTTCTCATAGGCAACATAAGGGGCTAAGTTTCCGGAATCGTCCCATTGGCCACTCTTCCCCAGCCCCAACGCCTCTCCGCACATTTCCCATCGCGTTCCGTCCCGAGAAACAGCGTAGTGCGTTGACGCATTCTTATGGTCTTCGACATTACGAGTAAACCAAACAAAATAACGCCCCTCAAATTTGATAATATTTGAGGGGTCGTGATAATGGATATGGTCGCTAGCTCCTTCGCGAAGAAAGGTGATTGATCTTCTTATAGGCTTGGTTAATTCTAAAGGTATCATATTTACATAAATAAAATTATATGTTATTACATGCGTGTTTTATTTACCAGCCACTACGATATTTACGATACGCCCTGGAACCACGATAAATCGCTTAATTGCAGATTCATCAGGAATGAATTTTGAAACGTTTTCCATACTCAATACTTTTTCCCTAAGCTCGGCTTCGTCCAAGTTTTTCGCTACTTCTATCTGCCCTCTCATTTTTCCGTTAACCTGTATGGGCAATGTGATAGATTCTTCTTCTGCTAGTGCCTCATCTGCTTTGGGCCAATCTTTTCGAGAAAGATCCCCCTCTCCCCACTGAGCTCTTTGCCATAACTCTTCGCTGATATGAGGAGCCAAAGGATTTAGCAAAACGAGAAACGTTTGAGCAACTTCTTCCGGTATAGTATCGCAGCCGACAAGGTCGTTATTCCACTCTATCATCGCTGCAATGGCCGTGTTAAACCGTAGGTTTTCAATATGGTCAGTAACTCGGAGTATTGCCTGATGCATTTTCTTTATTTGTTCCGGGCTTGCCTTCCCAGAGATCGTCAGGTTACCATCAAGATCAATAAAGTTTCTCCAAACGCGCTGGAGGAAGCGCTGCATACCTCGGATTCCTTCCATACTCCAGGGCGTACTAGCCTCTAGTGGCCCCATATACATCTCATATAACCTTAACGTATCTACGCCAAATTCATCTCCAACTTCTTCTGGGGGTAAACCGTTTTTATAGCGCTTACCCATTTTTCCTGCTGTTCGCACCAACTTTACGCCAGATTTTTTGTGATAGCCTTCTCCATCCTTCAGTTCAACTTCCCTAATATCAATGTAAACGCCGCGTTCATCTTGGAATGCATCAGCAGTAATCATTCCTTGATTAAAAAGCTTTTTAAAGGGCTCAGGAGTCGTCACTAGGCCAAGATCATAAAGCACCTTATGCCAGAACCTCGAATACAGTAGGTGCAAAACGGCATGCTCTGCACCGCCTATATAAAGGTCAACTGGCATGAAATAGCGTTCCGCTTCATTTCCACAAAAAGCACCATTATTCTTTGGATCAATAAAGCGCAGGAAATACCAGCAGGAGCCCGCCCATTGAGGCATTACATTAAGCTCTCTCTCGCCTTGGCTTCCGTCATCTAAAATGGCTGTGCGCCATTCAGGACCAGCCCGATGCAGAGGGGGTTGGACGGGACGATCGGGATCGGAAGAGGTTTCAGGCCTGAAATCCTCCATTTCGGGTAGGAGAACAGGAGGATCAACAGATACTGCATACCCATCAGGGTGCGAAACGAGCGGGAAAGGCTCACCCCAATACCGCTGTCTCGAGAATATCCAATCTCGAAGCTTATAATTAACTGTTTTGAGGCCGAGCTTTTTTGCTTCCAGTATTTCGGTTATTTTTACCTTAGCTTCTGCAGTATTTAAACCATTTATCTGAAAATCACTTTCAATCTCTGCAGATGGGGAATTTATACTGGTCCCTTCTCCGCTAAAACACCCATCTCCTACCGCTGTGCCATCCGCTACTACCTCGACGATCTCTAAGCCGTATTTCTCAGCAAAGGCATAGTCACGTTCGTCGTGTGCCGGAACAGCCATTATGGCGCCAGCACCATAGTCCATACTCACATAATCGGCCACAAATACGGGAATCTTGGATCCGTTGACGGGATTGACTGCGTAAAACCCACTAAATACCCCTGTCTTTTCTTTGTCTTCCCGATCACTTGCTGGCTTTTGTTGGGCCCGCTCAACATAGGCCTGAATGGCTGCTCGTATAGGTTGCGCAGCATCTGAACCGCGCCAGGCTTCTTGGCTCTCACTGGGCCACTCTACCGGAACGTTGTATTCCTCGCTATCAGGCGTTATTAATGGATGCTCTGGAGCCACGGCCATAAAAGTTGCCCCAAAAAGTGTGTCTGGGCGCGTAGTAAAAACTTTTAAGGTGCTGGCTTTCTCTCCCGTTTTCGAATCTAAAACGTCGAATAGAACTTCCGCTCCTTCACTACGGCCTATCCAATTGGCCTGCATCGACTTAATTGCTTCTGGCCAATCTAGCGTAAAAGAACCACCTTCATCCCCCTGTGCTAAAGTTGCATTTAGATCTTCTAACAGACGATCGGCATATGCGGTGATCCGCATAATCCACTGTTTTAGGGGACGCTTAAATACGGGAAAATTCCCGCGTTCACTCTTACCGTCATTTGTTACTTCTTCATTGGCAAGAACGGTGCCGAGCTGCGGGCACCAATTTACAATAATTTCATCTTGGTAGGCTAGACGGTAATTATTAAGCACCCTTTGCTGTACTTCTATATCCAAATCTTCCCACGAAGTGTTATCGCCTTCGGCCTTTGCAAGGATCGACCTATCTTCATTTGAAAAGGAGCGCTTTCCTTCGGCAAATTCAATTTCTAGTTCAGCAATAGGGCGAGCTTTTCCTCGTATAGTACGGCCGTTGGTATCTTTCCACATGCAATCAGGGTCATAATAACTCTCAAAAAGCTTCGTAAAAATCCATTGCGTCCACCTATAATAATCATCTCGTGAAGTAGCAATTTCCCTGTCCCAATCGTACCCAAGGCCCAGGAACTGAAGCTGTGAGCGAATAGAGTTGATGTTCTCTTCCGTAATTACAGCCGGATGAATATTGTGTTCTATGGCGTATTGTTCAGCAGGTAGTCCAAAACTATCAAAACCCATTGGATGAAGAACGTTATACCCTTGCATCTTCTTGAATCGGCTATAAATATCGCTTGCTATATACCCTTTAGGATGGCCAATATGTAATCCTGCCCCACTTGGATAGGGAAACATATCCAGGATATAGCATTTAGGTTTATCTGCATTAAAGCCATTTTCGCCTGGCCCAACTGTCTTAAATGTTTTTTCAGACAGCCAAAAATCTCGCCATTTCTTCTCAATGATTCTGTAGTTGTATTTTTCGTTCATTTTATTAACATAATATTAAATATGTGTTGTTATGGATAGAGCCTCTGCAACATACGAGGAAAGGGGATCGTCTCCCTAACATGCTTTAACCCGCAAAGCCAAGCAACGACCCTTTCGATCCCCATTCCAAAGCCAGCATGAGGAACGCTTCCGTATTTGCGCAGGTCCGTATACCACTTGAAAGCCTCAGGTGGCAATTCGTGTTCGTTAATTTTTCTCGTTAATATAGCGAAGTCATCTTCACGTTGACCTCCGCCGATAATCTCACCATATCCTTCAGGGGCGAGCATATCGACACATAGAGCGAGTCGACTATCTTCAGGGTCCTCCTTCATATAAAACGCTTTTACATCTAAAGGATAGCGATGGACGAGAATCGGTGAATCATATTGTTTAGAGAGTATTGTTTCGTCATCTCCCCCCAGGTCCGTCCCCCATTTAATGTCACTCCCCAGCTCTTGGAGTCTATTTATGGCTTCGTCATACGACAGGCGGGGAAAGGGCAACGTTACTTTTTCGAGCGATTCAATATCGCGCTCTAAAACTTTGAGTTCTTCTCTCCGCTTTTCTAACACGCGCTTTAGAATGTAGTAAACAAATTCTTCGGCTACCTCCATGTCCTTTTTCAAATCACAAAAGGCCATTTCAGGTTCAATCATCCAAAATTCAGTAAGGTGTCTTCGAGTTTTTGATTTTTCGGCACGAAATGTAGGACCAAAGCAGTAGACGTTTCCAAAGGCCATCGCGGCGGCCTCCATATATAATTGACCGCTCTGGGTTAAATAAGCCTTCTGATCAAAATAATCGGTCTCAAAGAGCGTTGAAGTGCCCTCACAGGCAGCCGGTGTAAATATAGGGGCGTCTATAAGTGTAAAGTCCCGCTCCTCCATGAAGTCACGACAGGCTTTGCAGATTTCGCTGCGGATTTTCAAGATGGCGTGGGGACGGGACGAGCGTAGCCATAAATGTCGGTGATCAAGTAGAAAAGAAACCCCGTGCTCTTTAGGTGTAATTGGATATTCACCACTCTCTCCTACAACTTCAACAGTTTTGACCCCCAGCTCATAGCCTAAAGGGGATCTCTCATCTTTTCTAACAGAGCCCGTAACGGCGAGAGAACATTCTTGCCCGACATGACCACACAGTTCAAATATCTCGGGTTCAACGTCTCCTTTAAATACAACACACTGTATTATCCCACTTCCATCTCGCAGTTGGAGGAAGTGCAACTTTCCGCTAGATCTTTTGTTATACAACCAACCGTTGAGTTGAACTTCTTGGTCTTCAAAATCCCCTATTTGGGAAATACGCACGCTTTTCATGCTTAATTCACCCTATGGAAAAGCCTATCGGATAGTGTATCCGATAGGCTTGATCCGTTAGAAGAAGTTTCTCTTGGAGGCAGAGATCCCCCAAGGATACCATTGCTGATTTCCCTCGGCTACTTTTCGATAAGAGCTTTATGGCTGAGGCGCATCTTACCGCCAGTGTCAATTTCGAGGACTTTAACCTGTATATGATCACCCTCAGAAACAATATCTTCCACTTTTTCAACCCTTCGATGGGCCATTTCTGATATGTGCAATAAGCCTTCTTTTCCAGGCAGTATTTCTACGAAGGCTCCAAACGGCATAATGCGTTTAACAGTACCGCGGTACTCTTTACCGATCTCAGCTTCTGCAGTAATAGCCTCAATCATGCGACGGGCTTCTTCTGCAGGTGCAGCTTCAACAGAGGATAACGTGATCGTACCGTCATCATCAACATTCACCGTGGCCCCCGTTTTCTCAATTTCACGGATCATTTTACCACCTGGTCCAATAACCGCACCGATCTTGGCCACCGGAATCTTTATAAACTCTATACGCGGTGCCCAACGGGAAAGCTCGTCGCGAGACTTGCCTATGGTACTATTCATCACATCTAAAATATGCTGACGCCCAGCTTTGGCCCGTTCAAGAGCCAATTGCAGGATATCAAAACGGATGCCCTGTATTTTTATGTCCATCTGGATGGCGGTTATGCCGTCATCAGTGCCGGCCACCTTCAGGTCCATATCGCCCAAGAAGTCCTCTGCGCCTTGAATATCCGTCAACAACTCCCACTCATCACCTTCCATAACCAACCCCACACCAGCACCGCACACGGCAGACTTAACGGGAACACCCGCATCCATGAGCGCCATCGAACATCCACAGACTGTCGCCATTGAGCTAGAGCTATTTGATTCTGTAATATCCGAAACCAAACGGATTGTGTAGGGAAAGGATTCAACGGAGGGTATAACGGGTTCAATAGCCCGTTCGGCCAAATGACCATGACCTATATCGCGGCGGCCCGGCCCGCGTTCAAACCGCACTTCCCCCACGCTATATGCGGGAAAATTATAGTCCAGATAGTAAGATTTGAAACTCTTACCGCGCAGGTCGTCTGTCATACGCTCATCGGGCTTGGTGCCTAGTGTGGCGACACAAAGAGCCTGTGTCTGACCGCGGGTAAAAAGCGCAGAACCATGGGTGCGTGGCAGTACCTGACTTTCACAGGTTACGGACCGAACTTCGTCTAATGCCCTGCCGTCAATGCGCTTTTTCTCTTTTAATATCATAGTGCGCATATCTGATTTCACGAGGTCGTATACTGCATCACCGATCTCTTTTTCCATTTCTGGAAACTGGTCGGCCAACGCCTCTTTTGCATCAGAGGTAAGCGAGTTCACCAAGTCATCCCTGTCTTCCTTGACTTTGGTGCGATTAGCTTCCCTGACGCGTTCAGTCGCAAAATCAGCAACGGCACTTAGGAGCTCATCATTTACCGGTTCTTCTTCAACTACCAACTTTTCTTTACCAACAGCAGCAATGAGCTCATGCTGGAATTGGACAAGCTCTTTGATAGAATCGTGCCCAAACTTAAGTGCGTCAACGAGCTCTTCTTCGGAAATCTCGTGTGCACCACCTTCTACGCTGGCAATGGAATCGTCCGTTCCCGACACCAAAAGGTCAATATCGCTTTCTTCAAGCTGCGAGTAGGTGGGATTGATTACAAACTCGCCATTGACTCTCCCGACCCGCACGGCGCCCATAGGACCCGCAAAGGGAATGTCTGAAATACAAAGAGCGGCGGAAGCTCCCAGCATACCCAAGACATCCGCTTCATTCTCACCATCAACCGATAGGATAGAGATATAAACCTGAAGTTCGTACGGAAACTTTTTGGGAAACATGGGACGTATTTGGTGGTCCGTTAACCTTGCACTCAGCGTCTCTTTTTCCGTTGGACGGCTTTCGCGCTTCATAAAGTTCCCTGGGATTCGACCACCGGCATATGCCTTCTCGCGATAGTCTACGATGAGGGGCAGGAATCCCCTATCCTCGGGCGTATTACTTCTACAGGCGGTAACCAAGACGACCGTTTCGCCATACTGTATCCAAACGGCTCCGTTCGCCTGCTTTGCAACTCGACCCGTTTCGAAGGATAAAGTGCGACCACCCAATTGGGTTTCAAACTTTTGACTCATTGGTTTAACTCTCGTTTCGATTGGAAGATTCAGCGTCTGAGGCCCAACTCTTTTATCATTTCAGCATAACCGGTTGGATTCTTGCTCTGATAATAGGCCTGTAGGCGACGGCGTTTACCGATCAATTTCAGCAACCCACGGCGCGATCCAAAATCTTTCTTTTGCAACCGCAAATGCTCAGTAAGATTATTGATGCGCTCCGTAAGAATGGCAATCTGAGCGGGCGCAGCCCCAGAGCCCGCTTCACCGCCAAACTTTTCAACTAACTCCTTGGTCTTTTCTGCAGTTATTGACACGGTCTATTCCTCCGTCCAGTTAAGTATTCTGCTCTCATATTTTGTACTGAGTGGCCCGTTTCACATCGGCCGATATTTGTTCCTTCAGCTCATTGACACTTGCAAAAGCGACTTCTTTACGCAGATGCTTAAGCAACTCAACCTTCACCTTTTGACCGTATAGGTCCCCCGTAAAACCGGGAATATGAACTTCAAGTGTAATAGTATCACATCTATTAAAAGTCGGCTTTTTCCCAATATTCGCTACGCCTTTTTTTATATCGCCACCAATTTCTACACGGGCGACATATACCCCCAGAGCCGATCCCTCCAAGTCTCCGACTTGTTTTTCCATTTGTACGTTAGCGGTAGGAAATCCAAGTTCCTTTCCCCGCCCATCACCGCGAACTACGAGTCCCTCAAAAGCAAGCATGTCCATGCTACATATCCAGCATTAGTTTGTAGGATGAGTAGCAAAAACTACGGTTGGTTTGAGCCGGCCCGATTCCATCTTCCCCATTCCGCATAAATCACCGTTGGGATGATATACTGCACAGTCACCAACAAACGCTTCTCTTTCAAGGTCCACTGCATTACCGTGTCCAAAGCGCTCCATTTGGCTGCGCTCAGACAATTCGATATGTTCGACGCCCTGAAGTGCCGAACGCGGACTTAAAAACTTCTCGGGAAGCGTCCCCCGCACTTGGTGTTCCTCAACCTGTTGCATGGTTAGAGCATTTTCTATCGCCATGGATCCGATACCCGTACGACGCAGGGCTGTTAAATATCCCCCGCACCCCAATTCTCTACCAATGTCACGCGCCAAGGCTCGAATGTATGTGCCTTTTGAACAGTGCACACTAATCTCAAGGAAGGGAAACGCATACTTTTGTATCGTCAAATGCATTATGTGCACATTACGAGGTGAAAGATCTGCCCTTTTCCCCTCCCGCGCTATTTTATGACTTCTTACACCGCCAACTTTAATGGCAGAAAAAGAGGGAGGTATTTGCTCTATTTCCCCCCTGAACTGATCGAGAACACACTCGACTCTCTCTAAATTCGGCTCAAACAATTCATCAAGTGGGCTAATAACTCCTTCATCATCATCGGTATTGCTCGTAGCACCGAGTCTTACCGTCGCTTCATAGGTCTTATCAGCTTGGGTTAACCACGGATTTAATCGAGTAAAATTTCCAACACACATAACCATGAGTCCGGACGCCATCGGATCTAGCGTCCCATTATGACCGATTCTCCTAATGCCCAATAGACGTCGGAGTGATGCGACTAAATCATGAGAAGTGGGCCCTCTATTTTTGTCTAAGAGTAGAATACCCGGTTTTGAAATGCTATTGGCCATCCTGCCCTTCATCTAACCCGTCTATGATTGACAGTACTCTGGCCGCCCGTTCAGCCGTTCGGTCGTATTCAATGCGAATTTCGGGGGCATAGCGAAGGTGAATACGCTGTGCAATCTGACTCCGGATGTGGCCAGCAGCTCTACGCAGTGCCGTAAGGGCAGAGCGTTGAACCACTTCATCGCCAATAACGCTGACATAGATAGTGGCGTAGCTCAAATCCTTGCTTACGAGGACTTCACTGATGTTAACCCCTTGGACTCTGGGATCTTTCATCTGGTGAACAATATCGCTCACCTCTCTCAGCATTTGCCCTTGAATGCGTCCAAGACGCTGTGGCGAGGCCACGTTAAAGAACCTCCATATCACAATTTACCAACTCAACTCGCACATCTTTCTCGACCAAATTCACAACTTTAGTCAAGATTCCATTTGCATGACGAACGCCACTACTCACCGTAACCACCCCTAGACAAGCGCTTTGCCAAAGATCCGTTGGGTCGACTTCTGCAACGGCAACGTTAAACGAATTCCGAATGCGATCTTTTAAACTCTTTAAAACGCGCCGCTTGTCTTTGAGTGAATTGCTTTCCAGAAGGTGCAATTCCAAATAGCAGCCCATAACGATCACGAGAAACCTATAGAGTGCGAACGGTCTCTACCATTACTAAGGCTTCAATGATATCGCCTTCTTCGATGTCATTGAAGCCCTCTATACCGATACCACACTCAAAACCATCGTTTACTTCCCGCACGTCGTCTTTAAATCGCCGTAAGGAAGCAATGGAACCGGTGAATACGGCTTCTCCACTTCTCACCACACGAACTTGGTTATTACGCACGATTTGCCCATTTTGAACCATACACCCTGCGATGGTTCCAGCACGAGACGAAGAGAATACCTGACGAACCTCGGCGCTGCCGACAACTTGCTCCTCGTACGAGGGTGCCAATAATCCCGAAAGAGCAGCCCGCACTTCTTCAACGACTTCATATATGACCTTATAACTGCGGACTTCAACGCCTTCTTGCTGTGCGACTTCTCGAGCAGTGGGATCAATCTGCACGTGAAAACCCAAGATGATCGCATTAGAAGCGGAGGCCAATAGGACGTCAGATTCTGAGATGGCGCCGACGCCGTTGTGGATCACATTTACGCGCACTTCCTCGTGTGTTATTCCACCCAGTTCTTGGGATATGGCCTCAACAGAGCCATCCACGTCCCCTTTGACAATGACTCGCAGCTCTTGAACATTGCCCTGTTGGATCTGATCGTGTAAGTCGCTGAGGGTAACTGAACGGAGTTTGCGATGATCCTGTTCTCGTTTAATAAGCTGACGACGTTGGCTGAGGTCTTTAGCTTCGCGCTCTGAATTAGTGACCGCAAATGTGTCACCCGCTTGGGGCACCCCGGGAAAACCAAGAACCTGAACCGGCGTTGAGGGCCCCGCAACCTCGACTCTTCCACCGTGTTCGTTGAGTAGAGCTCGCACTCGGCTGCTATAAATACCGGTTATAAATGGATCCCCTTCGCGGAGGGTTCCCTCTTGCACCAAAACAGTGGCAACGGGCCCTCTTCCCTTATCAAGCTTTGCTTCGATAATGGTGCCTCTTGCCATTTTTTCGCTAACAGCCTTGAGCTCTAGTAGCTCTGCCTCGAGCATCAAAACTTCGAGAAGCTGATCGATACCATCTCCAGTTTTTGCAGAAATACCGACGCAGGGGACCTTGCCCCCCCACTCCTCGACCAACACGTCTCTTTCTGCCAATTCTCTCTTTATTTTGTCTGGATCAGCGGTAGGTAGATCAATTTTGTTAATTGCGATCACCATAGGGACCGCTGCTGCTCGTGCATGGTCAATAGCTTCAATCGTTTGAGGCATCACGCTATCGTCCGCAGCAACAACCAAAATTACAAGGTCCGTTACACGTGAACCGCGTGCGCGCATGGCAGTAAAAGCGGCGTGCCCCGGCGTATCGAGAAAGGTTACCGACCCACCATCACTCAATGGGACGGAATAGGCACCGATATGCTGCGTTATACCGCCGGATTCACCTTCTGCGACTTTCGCATGTCTCAAACGGTCGAGCAGAGATGTCTTACCGTGATCGACGTGCCCCATTACCGTCACAACGGCTGAACGAGGCTCTGGATCCCCGACATCTTCTTCTATTTGCAGATCTTCAAGTTCGGTTTCTTCGTCTTCTTCTATCGGAACAACCGTATACCCGAACTCATCAGCTACCGTTTGCATGGTATCCATGTCTAAACGCTGATTTATCGTAGCCATCACACCTAGTTGAAGGCATATAGAAATTACTTCATTTGCTTTAACACCTAGCTGCTCAGCGAACTCGCCCAGGGTGATAAATTCACCAATCTTAAGCTCTTTATTTTCTTCTGAATCAACGCCATCTTCTTCTCGGGGGCCGCGTTCGTATCTGCGGCGAACTCGGCCTTCGTTAAGCTGACTCAACGTGCGGCGTAGATTGTCCTGCACTTCCTTGGCATCGACGGCCTGACCTCCACCGCGGCGGCGCTTAGCCCCACCACGTCGGCGCCCCCCCCGATTCCCATCATCTACGGGCGGGGCTGAGGAGCGAGCCGTCACTTCTCTCTTTTCCGTCAACCCATCACGCATGTCCTGCATTGGGTCGCTATCGCGCTTCCCTCTGCGCTTGCTGCGACGACGCGTACCATCTTCCTTTTCGGGTGCTGGGGCCGCCTCCACAGCCGGGTTGGGGCCAGCGCTCCCTCTTCCACTGCCTCCGCTAGAACTTCCACTCTGTCGACGACGGCCACCCCCTCCACCACCGCTACGACCGCTTCCACCTGCATTTTGAGGCGCCTCTTTTCCAGGGGAATCACTTTGCTTTCGGCTATTTTCTTTGGCCTTCTGCCTTTTAACTTCAGCGATTGAGCTCTGCTTCTCTTCCTGGATTTTTCGCGAAATAGCTTTGAGCATATCCTCACTGACTACGCTCATATGGCTTTTAACTTCAAAATCCATGTCTTTGAGCATAGAAATCAGGGCATCACTAGAGAGTTTTTGCTCTTTGGCTACCTGGTAGACCCTGCGTTTTTCCAAGAATACAACCCCCTGTTAAGTTTTTTAGCTCCAGCGAATTACTGACCAGTTATTCGGCGATACCGTCGCTACTTTGTTCCTTACTTTCAGGACTTAATTCAGCCCCTTCCTCTTCTGCCTGTCCGCTTTCTTCGGCACTTTCGGCGGACACCACCGGCTCCTCGATCTTGTCTATATCTGGACCGTGTTCAACAAGGAAATTCTCCGCAGCAGAACGGAGAGTTCGCGCCGCTTCCTCTTCTTCTAATCCAGGCACCGTGCGTAGAAGCTCCAAGGTTGCCTCGGCAACAGAGCGGATTGAATCAAAACCCGAGGTAGTCAGACTCAATGCAATTAATTCGCTGACGCCAGGTATCTTGTGTAACAACTGCTGAACGAGTTCCTGTCTGGCACGCCGCTCTTGATACTGAGGTTCCGTGATGATATCTAAGCCCCATCCTGTCAACTGAACTGCCAATCTAGAGTTCTGTCCAGATTTACCAATAGCCAACGAAAGCTGATCTTCATCTACGAGGACAATGGCGTGCTTGCGGCGATTATCAGTTATAACCCGGGCCACATTAGCAGGACTCAGCGCGCGTTCGATAAAGATTTGTGGCTCGTCAATCCAGGGAACGATATCAATACGCTCTCCGCTCAGTTCGCGAACGATCGTCTGAACGCGTGAGCCCTTGACTCCCACACATGCGCCCACTGGATCAACACGTTCATCGCTTGTGCTCACAGCTATCTTAGCCCGTTCACCTGGCTCACGCGCAACGCCATGAATTTGGACGATCCCTTCAGCAATTTCAGGAACTTCTATGGAGAAGAGCTTGCGAAGAAACTCTGGATGAGACCGAGAAAGCAATACCTGGGGACCCCGGCTCGACTTTAGCACCTCGTAAATATAGCCACGTACGGCATCCCCCTGCCGGTACCGTTCTCTACGAATTTGCTCGCGATAGGGGATTGCCGCTTCCGCCCTACCCAGGTTTAAGACAATATCTCCGTGGCTGATCTGCTGCACGGTGCCTGATTCTATGATCCCGACACGGCCAATAAACTCTTCGTAAATTCGTTCACGTTCTGCTTCGCGAACTCTCTGAATCAGTATCTGCTTGGCTGTTTGAATCGCATTTCTGCCAAAATCTGCAAAGTTTAGCTTGTTGACAACAACACCGCCTAACTGTGCTGATCGATCTATCTCCAAAGCATCTTCGAGCGTTATTTCAGCACTCGGTTCTTCCACTTCTTCGACCACCCTCATATGGGCCACCACCTCCATCGAACCAGTTTGTGGATCGACCTCGGCAAAGTAGTTTTCCGTGTTACCGTATCGCCTTTTAGCGGCGGATACGAGTGCATCTTTCAGCGTTTGAACAACCATCTCACGATCTACGTTTTTTTCGCGAGCAATTTGCCCAAGCGCTTCAACGATGCTCAAATTGGTCATTGCATTGTCCTTATTTATTTTTGAACTCTACTTCTATTATAGCTTTGGCAATTTCTTCTCGAAGCACGTTTTCAACTTCTTCGCCGTCCTCGCCCAGGGCAATTTGTGTTGCGTCCCAGTCAATAAGACGACCCCGGTGATTTTTACCCGAAAGAAGCACAACCTTCAGCAAATACCCCTTTGCCCGGGCAAAATCCCCATCTGTGACGAGAGGACGGTCTAGACCTGGTGACGTGACTTCCAATCGGTACCGGCCAGGCAGCGGATCTTCAACATCAAGATAGTCTGCAACTTCGCGACTTATCTGCTCACAGGCGGCCAAGGAAATAGCCGGATCCTTATGGACCAAAATCCGAATACTGGGCTGAGATTTACTGCCCGCAATTTCTACGTCTACAAGGATTGCTCCGTGATCTTTGACGATTGGTGCGAGCTGTGCACTCAGTTGATGCCCTAATTCTTCGGCTTCAGGGGAAATATTTTTTTTATTCATTATGAAAAAAGCGGGCAAGAAGCCCACTTTCCACTAAAAATATGCCACACTGCGTTTTATGGCAAGGTAGATTTAGGAAAGCAAGTAAATAAACTGAGAAACTCCCTTTTACGCAAGAACTTAGAGTAATTCTAGAATTTCTTGAAGCTCTTTTTTTATTTGACGTATTGTCCCGTGCATTTCGGGCTTCTTAACCGGCACTATTGCCTCCAACTCATCCAGACTCTCAGTTTCGTCACTTACTTTCTCAGAAATAGTCTCGGTCACCGGCGAGTGGATCTTAGGTTTCTCATCAGGTTGGGGGCCTAAAATATTATTGTTGGGTTGTTCTGTTACAGGCTTGGGGTCTGATTTGGGGGGTGTAAACGTGGTGGATCGTAAAAGGCCAGGCTCATTTTTAAGTTTCTGCTTCACCCCCTTGGTGGTGTAACCCTCTTCGTAAAGCAATTGCTTTATCAACTGTATAATGCCTATATCTCTTTCGCGATAGGCTCTATTTTTACCCCGAGCTCTGCGCGGCCTCAAACAGGGAAATTCTTTTTCCCAGGCCCGAAGTGTATAAGGTTGTAAATCGGTTATTTCAGCGACTTCACTTATGCTGTAATAGAGCTTGGTTCCCACGCGACTCTTCACCATACTACCCTCTACTCATCTTAGTTTCGCTGCGCTTTCTCCACAGTATTCGCAGCGGGGTTCCCTCAAAACCAAAACTGTCTCGCAGCTTGTTTTCCATGTATTTTTTATAGGTATCCGGTATAAGCTGCGGAAGATTCGAAAAAATCGTAAATACAGGTGGGCTGGCTGCATGCTGGGTCGCATAGAGTAGCCGAATTTCTTTTCCATCCTTTGTCGGCGGATGCTCTGCATAGGCCTCTCTTAAGAGACGGTTCAGCTTTGATGTGCTTATGCGCTGCTGCCTGTTTTTACCCACTCTTCCTATTGCTTCTAAGCAACGAGTTACCCTTCGCCCAGTTAAGGCCGAAATAAAGATGATAGGATAATCACGCAAAAACGGATATCGATGCCGTAAATCTTTACGAAACTCCTCTGCTCCTTCGCCCCTGACGTCTTCTAAATCCCACTTGTTAACCGCTACAACCATCCCACATCCAGATTCTATCACTCGTTCCATGATACGAGCTTCTTGCATCACGCACCCTTCGACGGCATCAATTAACACTACGACAACGTCCGCCATTTCAATACTTGAGAAGGCTCTCCTTCCACTGTAAAACTCAATAGGATCATCCACTTTTGTCCGCCGCCTAAGTCCAGCGGTATCCATCAGGACTAGATTGGCTCCCTGCCAGGAAAGGCGTGTTTGCGTCGTATCTCGCGTTGTGCCCGGCTGGTCATGAACGATGGAAACCTGTTGACCTGCCAGCCGATTAATTAACGTTGACTTACCCACATTGGGTCTGCCGGCCAGGGTTATTCTGACGACTTCTTCTCCGTCTTCTTCGACTAAATCCAGTTCGGGGAATAGGGCAAGAATCGCATCCAATAAATCGCCTGACCTTCGCCCCGTCGCTGCCGACACGGGAAAAGGGTCTCCCAAACCCAGTGAAAAGAAGTCATCCATCCGGGCTTCGCTTTCCATTGAATCTGACTTGTTTGCAATCAGGAGTTTGGGGTGCGGCAGCTTTCTGAGCCGCTCTGCCACTTCCCGATCAAGATCAGTCACCCCAATTTGAACATCGCATACCTGTATTATGACATCCGCTTGCTGTACGGCAATTTCTACTTGATCACGCACAGCTCTCTCTATAGCATCCTCAGAATCTCGGAGATATCCTCCGGTATCAATCAAAGTAAACCGCTTACCAGACCATTCTACAGGTGCAAAAATCCTGTCCCGGGTCACTCCTGATAGATCGTCCGTTATGGCCATACGGGTTCCCGTCAGCCGATTGAAAAGAGTCGATTTTCCCACATTCGGGCGCCCAACAATCGCAATTATCGGTCGATCATGAGCGATAATTGTGGGGAAGGGACTTCCATTTTCACTCTCAGTCATCTTTGCTTCCCCACGTAATAGCCCAGTTCGGATAACTGACGGCCTTGCCCTCGATGGGCGCCCTGTTTTTCCTGAAGAAAGGAACAAATCGAATTGGCGATATCATACTCCCCTACCAGAATCGGCATGGCGACGCTCTCACTCATTTGGGGCACAGTCATATCATCCAATGTTACCCCTTCTCCATTAACACAATTGGGAGGCAATAACACGCCATCGTATGTGCAACCCTGTTTTTCTATACCCTGACATATATCTTGTCCAGCAAGCAGACCTGAAACAGAAATTCCACCTCCAAAAAACGCATTCTGCACGACAATTAAATCGGCTATGATCCCGTCGAAGTCGTTTAATTCAGCCACAATAGGCTCCATAAACCGAGCCGCCAGTTCACCTGTCACTATGGCAAATCGCCCCTCTGAATTGTGTAGATCTTTAATCCTGCTTTTCTCTGTATCCCACGTATCGAGAAAAGACCGAACCATCCCAATACCATTTTCAAGCTGAGGAAAAGCGTCGTAGTACGAAGCTGGTGGCAATTCTTTATTTGAGATTAGAAAGAGTTCGTCTGCACCATATACAAAACATTCCCCCAATTCATCTCGAAACCGTTGCCCCCACTTATCGATAAGCTCCAGATAGGATTGTGCAATTGGAGGGGTAACGGGAGTCAAATCCGGCAAATCGTCGCGGAAACGAGTCAGTCCCACCGGGACGAGCGCAACCGAACGAACCGCAGGATAAAATGACCGGAGATCAGCAACCGTTCTCTCTAAATGCACCCCATCATTCCAGCCCGGACATACAACAACCTGGGTGTGCATTTCAATTCCACCTTCGGCAAGCGTTTTTAGACGGTCGATAATATCAACCGTCGCTTTCTTCCGTCCCAACATCTTTAACCGCACTTCGGCCTCTGTAGCGTGCACCGATATATACTGAGGCGTTAGGCCCTGATCTACGATTCGTGCAATATCGCGCTCTTTTACGTTGGTCAGCGTGACGTAGGAACCGTGTAAAAACGATAGCCTAAAATCATCATCCTCGAAATAAAGGCTCTTTCTTAGGCCGCTTGGCATCTGGTGGATAAAGCAAAAGACACACTTATTATTACAGCTACGCAGTCGCAAGTCTTCGAATTCGATACCAAAAGACTCTCCAAAGCTGCGCGCGATCTCTACTTCGTATAGCTCACCTTCGCGCTCTATTTCAAAACAGAGATCCTCCTCTGCGCTTTGGACCTGGAAATCGAGAATATCTGCAGTTTCCGACCCGTTAATACTAACGACGCGATCGCCCGGCAACAGCCCACTCCGTGCTCCGAGTTCACCCGGTATTAACTCTTTTATTACGATCACAGAGCTCGCCCCACGCTTACTGTAATGCTATTCAACGTTGACTGTTGAATGGTCATTTCAAATTGGTCTTCTACCTTTAGGGTTAGATGTCTGGCGATATCAAATCCCGTATTTTTACTCTGAATATCAAATACCGCTCGATCAGCATCATAAACCCTTTTGTGAAGGGTTTGCACGCTGCCCAAAGCACCGACTAGGGCCGATTCAAACTCATGTGGATCAACGCCTTCAAAGTTGGCTATCATTCGCACTAGCCGGCCTGAATAGACTTTATTTCGCCAATTCTCAACGAGATCACCTACCAAGGAATCTGCAACACTCCTCGCACATTGTGCCCTGGCTTTCTCCAGGGCTGCTTCGGCTTGCCCAGCAGCCGCTCGAGCACTGCCATGGTGCGTCGAAAAAACGCGGCCCGTATCAGACCAGAGTCCTTCGAGCCTTATATTTGCCGCGGCAGAATAGATGCCGATCGCCCCCAGAGATCGCTCCGCATAGGGAATGGGCTTATCGCCTTGTAATGAATTCTCAAGATGCGCAAATACGACAATATCGGCGCCCATTTCTTGGCCAATCTTGGCTGCCTCAGCGGTCGATTTAATGGGGCTAATTTCAGGTGCCATCATAAGGTTTAACCCCCTACTTATCTCCTTTAGCGCCCCTCTCAGATGACTGCCCACTCTACCGCCTTCTTGACCGCTCTCTAAAACGAGGATATAGGGGTTTCCCGCACTTTCTACCAGAACCTCCAACCCTTCAATGCGATCTTGCAGAGCACCTAATTCTACAGTGGCTGCCAGAGTTACAGCCAACGTAGATTCGTCAATTAACTGTTCACCCAAGACATCGTATGTCCTCACATATCCTTCTGTTTTTGTGTAGATATTGTCTTCAATCAGGGCGAAGTTCTCAACGCGTGCATGGCTTGAGAGAAGCACGCCTACGCCCTCCTCGACCGCTTGGCGCAGTGCGTTCTGCTTGGCTTCTTCATATGCTGCAACTCGGTCACCCTTTATAATGACCCCATACCCTGTCGATTCAACGCGCTTCACCGATTCGGCCGACAGCGGCAGGACCAGAGAGACCAGGAGCAAGAAGAGCGTTAGCACCATGAGAGCTAATACTCAATCCGAAAGGAGTTTTGCAATTGTCGGATGGCCAACAGAGCTTGGGCACCTGAAACAGACCCATTCGGGTTGACGGCCCCTGTCCTCCGATCGGCAATATTCAACAATCCTCTCTCAAGGCATAGAGCAAGAGCATTGTAAGCATAATTATCGGCGCGCAGATCGGGGAAACGCGATTCTTGCCCTATGTAGGCATGGCTCAACGTTTTATCCCCGCTCAAGAGAATCAAAATGGCCTGATTCGACTGTGCATATTGAGCCCTTGTCAGGATGCTTTCTGGGTAGAAATTACCATCGGGGTAGACCTGAAGCCCCATTAAACCCATTGCTAAGACTTCGCGTATCCAAGCATTAGCCCATGTGCTTTCTATGTCTGGAGGTAGTTCAGAGGTTTGGCCCTTTTGTACTTCATCCCCCCTCTTGCGGATTAATTCCGGCAACTTCAACT
>Ga0181587_10000945_pt1 | contig 24063 bp, 24 predicted proteins | sample 071ome_27_FD_132463 | JGI IMG/M metagenome (GOLD analysis project Ga0181587, IMG submission 132463) | Coastal salt marsh microbial communities from the Groves Creek Marsh, Skidaway Island, Georgia - 071409AT metaG (megahit assembly) | ecosystem: Environmental > Aquatic > Marine > Intertidal... | reverse complement strand
CGATGGGCACTATTCGCATTGTAAACGAAAAGGTTATCGTTGACGGCGAGGAACCGCCGCCCGGGGCGGTCGCCAACCCCGACACCCGGCACTGAGCCGCCGCACAGGGGTTGACGGGCGTACGGACGGCTAGGTAGAAAAAATTGCCTGTCTGGGGCAAATCACGTTAAGGAAAACGTTATGGCATATACCAACGAAGACATCGCGAAAAAGGCGAAAGACGGCTTCAAGGGCTTCTGTCAGGTAAGCACCTACAGCACGGTTGCCGTTATTGTCGCGCTGCTGCTGATGGCGGCGTTCCTGATTTAGGGAACAACCGCCTTTTCTCAGGGTTCGGGCTGCGGCGCCCTTATCCGACGATTTCAGTCTGAGAAAAGAAAAAGGCGATCTCGATCGCGGCGTTTTCCAGTGAATCGGAGCCATGAACGGAATTGGCTTCGATCGATTCGGCGAAGCTGGCGCGGATCGTGCCTTCGTCGGCGTTGGCGGGGTTCGTCGCCCCCATGATCTCTCGGTTACGCGCGACGGCATTTTCACCTTCCAGAACCTGGGCCACGACCGGTCCTGAAATCATGAAATCGCATAAATCGTTGAAGAACGCCCGTTCCGCGTGGACCGCATAAAACTGTTCCGCCTGCGCCCGCGTAAGCTGCAACCGCCGCTGAGCGATAATCCTCAGACCAGCCTCCTCAAACTTCGCATTGATCTGCCCGGTGAGATTCCGCCGGGTCGCGTCGGGTTTGATGATGGAGAGTGTGCGCTCAATAGCCATGACGTCCGAAATTCCTGTGATTTTTTGCTAACGGCGCGGCTTATAGCCGGTTGACGGGGCTTCGGCAACAGGGTTCTTCGGCGAGAGCACGACCATATTATTTTTTCGGCACCGGGCCGGGCCGAACGACGGACAGCATTTACGGCTTAGCTGATGAGTGCGGCATTCCGACACATTGCCGCCCCCGGGAAATTTCATCGAAAATAAAAAGAAAAAACCCTGATACGGCACTAAGGGAGGGAGAAATGGTCGAGACTACGCAGCCAACCCGTTCGTCGGCGCCAACACCCACGCCGATGCCCGGGGTCTTGCCGGTTGCCGCCGGTGACATCATCCATATTCTGGGCGCCGGTCTTCGCGACTTTCGCGCCGCGCCGCTTCTGGGCATGGGCGTCAGCAGCATCTATGCCGTCGGTGGATGGTTTCTTTTTTTGCTTCTGGTGCGGTTCGATCTTCCGTTTCTGGTATATCCGCTGGCAGCGGGTCTTGCCCTGATCGCACCTTTTATCGCAACCGCGTTTTATGCGATCAGCCGCAACCTTGAACGCGGCGAATCTCCGTCCTGTGGGCGCATGAAGCAGGAGGTCTGACGCGCGTCCCGGCGCGACCTCGGTTGGATGGCACTGGTTACAGGCTTTGCCTTGTTCATATGGATGGATATCGCGGCGCTACTGACCTTTGGCTTCCTCGGGCTCAAATCATACAGCGCACAGGAATTATTGCGCGAGATATTCACCACCCCGACGGGTGTTCTTTTTCTGCTGATCGGCAACGCCGTCGGCGCCTTTCTGGCGCTTACCGTGTTTTCGATTTCCGTGACGTCGTTCCCAATGCTGTTCGACCGCGACGTCGATTTCGTCACCGCCATGATCACCAGTGTGAAAGTCGTTTCCACGAACCTGACGGCGATGATTTTATGGTGCTGCGTGATCGCGGCGTTAATAGGGCTATCATTGTTGTCGGGGCTCATCGGGTTGCTGGTGGTCCTTCCGGTATTGGGACACGCGTCGTGGCATCTCTACCGTAAGGCGGTTGCACCCGCTGCGGGTTAACCATAGCGGTCAGCTTTTCAGCTAGACAAGAATGCGGCGCGATTGGCGAAGATCAGCCGTCCTTCTTCGTCCATCCGCCGCTTTCGGTTTGCTGCCAATAAGTCAGTTCGTGCCCCGCATCGCGATAGGCTTTCCACCTTTCGCGGGCGGCAGCGACCGCATCGGGGTCATTGCCGTTGAACATCTCCAGACAGCGCTCATATCCCTCAAAATCCACCGCCTGGGCGCCGTCGGTTACAATCAGTATCTGCGATCCGTTCGGATTTTCCTGTGAGCCGGTAAGCCATATGGGCTGCTTCTCCGCCTGCCCCTCCCGGTTGCTTCCATGCGGCAGGAAAGATCCCTGCTCGTAGGTCCACAGGGCGGCATTGAGGCACTGCACCCGCTCTTCCGAACCGGCCCGCACCACCGCACGCTTGCCCGAAGATATGACCTTCTCAAGCAACTTCGGCAGGGCCTGCTCCAGGGAAGAGCGCGTCAAATGGTAGAAACCGATATCGGTCATGGCCGGTTCGCCGCCTTACCCCTCCTCATAATGATCGGCGACGAGCCGGTCGAGCAAACGCACACCGAACCCGGTGCCGCCCCGCGGCGCGGTCGGTTTGTCGCTGTTTGACCAGGTAACCCCGGCGATATCCAGATGAGCCCATTTGACGCCGTCCTTCACAAAACGCTGCAGAATTTGCGCTGCGGTAATACTGCCCGCGTCGCGTCCACCGACATTTTTCATATCGGCAATTTGTGACTTCACTTGCTTGTCGTAATCGCTGCCCAGCGGCAAACGCCAGACCGGCTCCCCCGTTTGACGGCCGCTTTCGGCCAGTTGCAGCGAGAGATCATCGTCATTGCTGAACAGACCGGCATGATGATGCCCCAGCGATATGATGATGGCGCCAGTCAGTGTCGCCAGGTCGATCATCGTGTGCGGCTTGAATTTTTCCTGGCACCACCACATGGCATCGGCCAGCACCAGACGCCCTTCGGCATCGGTATTGATGACCTCTATCGTCTGCCCCGACATGGTGGTGACCACATCGCCCGGCCGCTGCGCGGTTCCGGACGGCATGTTTTCCACCAGCCCGACAACGCCGACGGCATTCACTTTCGCCTTGCGCGCGGCCAACGCATGCATCAGCCCTGCGACGACACCGGCGCCGCCCATGTCCCATTTCATGTCTTCCATGCCGCCGGCCGGCTTGATCGAAATGCCGCCCGTGTCGAAAGTTACTCCCTTGCCAACAAAAGCGATGGGACGCTTGTCCTTCGCCTGCGGCGCGCCGTCCCAGCGCATGGCGAGAATTCGGGGCGCATTGGCGCTGCCCTGCGCCACCCCGAGCAACGCGCCCATGCCCAGTTTTTTCATCTGAGTCTGATCCAGCACCTGGAGCTTGATGCCCAGTTTGGCCAGCGCGCGAGCGCGGCGGACGAAGCTTTCCGGGAAAATCACGTTGGCTGGTTCGGAAACGAGGTCCCGGGTGAAGAACACACCGTTCGCGACTTTTTCCATCGGCGCATAGACACGTTTGGCCTTGGCCACGTCGCGCACGCCGACGGTCAAACTGCGCAGCGCGGGTTTGTCGTCCTTTTTCTCCGTTGTACGATATTTGTCGAACCGGTAACTGCGCAGCAACGCGCCATATCCGGCATTCGCGGCGATTTCCGCAGCGGATAATTTTGATCCCGGCACCGGATCGGCGCATAGAAGCGCGGCACTGTCATTTGCGAGAAGAGCGCATGCTCCGCCACCGGCGGATTGAGCGGCGGAGGCATCGAAATCCTCTCCCTTGCCGACGCCGATAAGCAGAATGCGCGACGCCGCGACGCCGTGTGGCGCATTCAGCATCAGCGTTTGTCCCGCCCCCCCGGAAAAACGGTTATGGGCAATTGCGCGGTTGATAGCGCCGCCGGTTGCCTTGTTCAGCTTCTCAGAGGTTGCAAGCAGGGTTTCGTCGGCGGCGACAAAGACGGCAATCGCACCCTTACGTTTCAGATCGGCGGCGCCAAAATTGATACGCATCGTTGGTAATTCCTTTCACTCGGCGAAAATTCTGTCGATTGGAGGATATCCGGATTTGTGCCGTTGCAAAGCGGATTTCGTCAAACGGAAGACTTGGGCCGATGCCCCTAACCGTGCTAGGAGAAACGCGATCAGGGCGCCGCGCGCGGCCACCCGAAATCATCCTGCGATTCGATATCGATGTCAGAGGCTTTAATTCCCTCGCAATTTCAATTTCTCGGACTGGCGTCCGTGGCCGTCGTCCTGATGGGGTTGAATTTCGCCGGGCTGCTGGCCGGTGGCCGGAAAACCTTCGGCGAGACGAGAATTTTCCTCGGCTGGGGGGTAACGGTCTTCATCTTTACTGTCGCCAGCGCGCTCGGGCCGTTTTCCTTTCACTGGTATTTCCTGGGCGTGATGGTGTTGGCCGCGCTCGGGTTTCTGACGGGCGTCTACCGATCGCCGCAGACCCAGAAAGCCGCGACGTTACGGATATTTATTCTTGGTCTTCCGGTGGCGTTTCTGATCGCGGCGATGGTGCCGACGCAATGGGACGACCTCACCCAATGGCTGCCGAATGCCAGATATCTGGTGGAACACAACGCCTTTCCCGGACCCGGACTGCCGGAGAGCCCCTCAAACTTCCCCGCCTACCCTTACGGCCTGCCCGTCCTTGTCTATCTGAGCAGCGTCATAGCGGGAGGTTTTACGGAAAATGCGGGGCCTATCTATAATTTGTTCTTCACCCTGCTGTTCGGTGTGGCGGTCTTCCGGATGATAAAGCACGGATATCCAGAGGATGATTTCGATATCCGTCGCTGGGGTGTCTGTGCGATCGCCGCTCTTTTTGTCACCGCGCTCAACCCCACCTGGATCACCCGGCTGACTTTCAGCAGTTATTCCGATGTCGGCACCAGCATGGCCTTCGGGTTGACCGCCGGGCTGGCCTGGCTGTCATACAATGCGCTTGCAAGCGGCGAGGACCGGGAAGCAAACCTCTTCGCCTGGCAGGCCGGGCTTGCCGCCTGTGCCGTCGTCGGATTGCGTCAGGCCAATCTGGTTTTGATTGTCCTCCTCGCCATAAGCGTTCTTTGGCTGATGATCGTCGAGAAACAATGGCGATGGCGGATAAACGCTCTCGTGCTGGGCCGGTTGGTACTGGCCCCCGTCGCCGTTTGGCTGACATGGCGTTGGCAGGTGGAAACACGCATTGGCGGCGGCGAATTTTCATTCCGCGCGCTGGAAGCATGGAACACCAACGATCTGGGCGCGGTCCTTTCGAAAATGTTCACCGTCGCGACCAATAAGGGCGGGTATTTCCTTCTTATGCTGGGTGCCGTTTTCCTGGGAACCAGGACCCTGATCAAGCGCGACAAGGCGCCTTTTGCCCGGCTGTGCGTCATCGCCGCCATTCTGTTCGTCGGATACAATCTTTTTCTGCTGATTGCCTATCTGGGCGCATTCACGCGTACCGATGCGCTGCGCGCGGCTTCTTACTGGCGGTACAACTCGCATCTTGGCGGTGTTTGCCTTCTATTCATCGCGGCGTCCGCGCAAGCTATCTTCAGGATGAAATCCTGGCGCGCCGGGCCGGTATTGAAATGGGCCGGCCCGATTGCCGTTATTCTGGTTCTCGCCGCCCCGGCCCAGCTGTCAAAGAAGCTCCGTTTTGATATTCACCCGCGCTACGCCTTCGCGCGTGACGTCGGCAAGGAACTTAAGGAAATTTTATCGCCCCGGGACAGGCTGATGCTGGTCGACCCCGCCGACGACGGTCAGTATCTGACGATCATGAAATATATGATGTACGGATCCGCCGAAATTCCGGTAACCAGCACTTCCTGGAATGATCAGGATTCCGATCGTTTGCGGGAACTTCTGAACCTGCGGAAGATCACCCACGTCTGGACCTACGGTTCTCCCCAAAAAGTCGCGACGGCACTGAAAGTTCGGTTATCCAGCGAATCCGCAAGCCTGTTACACTATCGGGATGGGGCTTGGCGCACGATAAGGGAATGGCCGGCGCCCGAAGGGCACGAAAAGGACACCGGCAAAGGCAAGTGACATGGACCGGAGAACAGCCGTCATCATCCCATGCCACAACGAGGCTTTGACGATTGCAGAAGTCGTCCGCGGTTTTCGTGCCGCGCTGCCGGAGGCGGAAATTTTTGTCTACGACAATAACTCGACCGACGGGACGGTTGAGGCTGCCACCAAGGCAGGCGCCACAGTCCGCCACGAAAGACATCAAGGCAAGGGAAACGTCGTCCGGCGCATGTTCGCCGATATCGATGCGGATATTTTCGTCATGGTCGACGGTGATGGCACCTATGACGCGGCCGCCGCGCCGATGCTGATCGAAAGACTATGCGCGGAGAATCTCGACATGGTTGTCGGTGCGCGCCGGGACTCCTCCGAAGACGGACTCTACAGGCCCGGTCACCGCATCGGAAACCGGTTGCTGACATGGTTCGCCGCGAAAATTTTCGGCAGCCGGTTGCGGGACATGTTGTCGGGATACCGCGTTTTTTCCAGGCGTTTCGTAAAAAGTTTTCCCGCGCTCAGCAGCGGCTTCGAAACCGAGACGGAGTTGACGATCCACGCCTTGCACCTCCGCCTGCCTATTGCGGAAGTCGATACCGACTATGCGGCGCGGCCCGACGGCTCGGACAGCAAACTCAACACCTGGCGCGACGGCGTTCGAATCCTTTGGACCATCGGACTTCTTTTCAAAGAGGCGCGTCCGTTTCTGTTCTTTTCGATATTGGCCGCCCTCCTCGCCCTTGTTTCTCTTGGACTTGCCTATCCGGTCGTCAGGGATTTCATAAACACGGGTCTGGTTCCACGCTTTCCGACCGCGATCCTGGCGACGGGCGTCATGATCCTCGCCTACAGTTCCTTTATCTGCGGCGTGGTCCTCGACAGCCTCGGGCGAAGCCGTCTTGAGACCAAAAGGCTGGCCTATCTCCGCGCGGACGCCTCAGACCGGAACAGATGACCGCGAACAGACCCGCAAATCCGTGCGCGCATTTTCCGTTAACGCTATGACAGCCGCCGGCATCGGCACTATAGTGACGCCGTGAAAAAACTGGACTGGTACCTATTCAGGCAACTGCTGGCGGCGACGCTTTTTGTGACGGTGACGCTGACAGGCGTCGTGTGGCTGATGCAGTCCCTTCGCTTTATCGAAATGATCGTCAATCGCGGACTTTCCGTTCCGGTCTTCGTCTATTTCACCTTTCTGCTTTTGCCGACCTTTATCAGCGTTATCCTGCCCATCGCGCTCGTCGCCGCCGTGATTTTTGTCTACAACCGGCTCCTGACAGACAGCGAGTTGATCGTCATGCGCGCCGGGGGATACAGCCAATTCGGATTGGCCAAACCGGCAATCGTTTTATCTTTTCTGATCCTTATTGTCTCTTTCAGCCTATCTCTCTATCTGCTGCCGTCTTCCTTCAGAAACTTCAAGGATCTGGAATTCAGCCTGCGAAATTCCTTCCCGACGGTCCTTCTCCAGGAAGGCGTTTTCAACCAGATGACCAAGGGCATTACCGTCTATATCCGCAAACGCGAAAAGAACGGCGAGTTACAGGGAATTGTCATCCACGACACCAGAACCCCGAAAACACCGATCACGATCATGGCCGATAAAGGGGCGATCGTCGCGGGGGATAACGGACCGCGGGTCATTATGGTCGACGGAAACCGGCAACAGGTCGACCGGAACACCGGGCAATTGTCGCTGCTTTATTTCGACAGGTACAGTTTCGACCTGGATACTGTGAGCAAGGACCGCACCGTAAGATGGCGCGAACCCAAGGAGCGGTATCTCCACGAGCTGTTTTTTCCGGATTCTCAGGAAAAAATTCTGTGGAATTTCCACAAGCTCCGGATGGAGGGGCATTACCGTCTTTCAATGCCGCTTCTGCCGCTCGGACTGACTCTCTCCGTTCTGGCCTTTCTGTTAAGCGGCGACTTCAACCGCCGGGGGCAGCTTTGGCGCGTGCTGGCGGCCGTCGGCGTAACCTTGTGTATAGAGCTGGGACATCTTGGCGTACAGAATCTGGGCGAGAGGACTCCGCAACTCACCCTCGGTATGTATGCGGTGCCCCTGCTTCCCGCAGGGATCGCCCTGTTTGTTATGAGCCCGTGGTCCCGAATATTCCGGAGAACCGAATCCAGAAACGCTCCTTCACTTCCATCAACGGGCTGAATTGCCGGCCATGCGTCTTCATCTGACATTCGCGGCTTATATCGGCCGGCAATTCCTTACCTGGTGGATCGGGGCATTCGCGGCGCTCGCCATGCTGATCGCCCTGTTCGACGCGATAGAGCTCTTGCGCATCACCGCGAGTTCCGATGACATCTCGTTCGGCGTAATCATTTCCATGGTCCTTTTCAAATTGCCCGGCCTTCTTGAAAAAGCCATCCCGTTTACCGTCCTTTTCGGCGGCATGATGGCGTTCTGGCGCCTCAACCGGCATCAGGAATTCGTCGTCGCACGGGCGGCGGGTGTTTCGGCATGGGAGTTCCTGTTACCCGCCGTTCTGCTTGCGCTGCTCATCGGCGTCGTCCAGGTCACTGTCTACGGTCCGTTCGCCTCGACGCTGATGTTGCGGTTCGAACAGTTGCAGGGCGAGCACATAAAGGGCAAGCGAAGCCTTGCCGCGCTTTCCTCCGGCGGCATCTGGTTCCGGCAAACGACTCCAGGCGGGCACTACATCCTGCATGGGGCGAACATCGCGCCGAATACGATGACCCTGAACAACGCGATTATCTTTCAGTTCGACAGATCCAACCGGTTTTTCCAGCGAGTAGATGCCGCCACCGCCCAGTTGGGTAACGGGAAATGGATATTTGCGGATGTCCGGATCACGGGACCCGAAACCCCAGTCGGCACGGCCACCACCTACGAACTGCCCACAGATCTTACCCAGGAAAACATCCAGGACAGCTTCGCGAAGCCGGAAACGATTTCCATCTGGCAATTGCCCGGATTTATCGACGTTCTGGAGAAAGCGGGATTTTCCGGGCTGCGGCACCGCATCTATCTTTACTCCCTATTGGCAGTTCCCTTTCTTCTGTGTTCAATGATTTTGTTTGCGGGCGCCTTTACCTTACGGCAACAAAGGCGCGGCGGGGCGACGATCGCCATCACGTTGGGGGTTAGCACGGGATTTTTGATTTATTTCGGATCCGACGTTGTTTACGCTTTGGGATTGTCTGCGCATCTACCACCCATATTGGCCGCGTGGAGCCCGCCGACGATAGCCTTGCTGTTGGGGACCGGGTTGCTTTTTCATTTGGAAGACGGGTGACGCCCAATGCGCATCGCGTTTTTCCTGACAATCTTAATGTTTTCCGGGCTGGCCAGTCCGGTCATGTCCCAAGGGCAAATCGATAGGGAGACACCCGTCCTGCTTAAGGCGGACGAGGTCGAACATGAGCGGGACCTCAATCTCGTTATCGCCCGTGGCAATGTCGAGCTGGTTCAGGGAAAAAGAATTTTGCGGGCCAATACGGTCACCTATAACCAGAAAGACGACGTCATGACGGCGACGGGGAACGTCGCCATCCTTGAACCGGAAGGCGACGTCCTGTTTGCGGATCACGCCGAGGTCACCGGCGACTTCAAGGAGGGTGTCGCGAAAAACATCCGCCTGTTGCTGAGTGACAATTCCAGAGCCGCCGCAATCAGCGGCCGGATGTCGAACGGCAAGGTCACCCATATGCGCCGCGGCGTTTACACACCCTGTCAGACCTGTGTCGGCTCCAAAGGGACCCCATTGTGGCAGATAAAGGCGTATCGGATCACGCATGATCGCGAAGAAAAAACAATTGAATACCGCGATGCGTTTATCGAAATGTTCGGCATACCGGTCGGCTACACCCCTTACCTCTCTCATCCGGACCCGACGGTAAAGCGCAAATCCGGTTTGCTTCCCGTTTCCGGCGGCAACAATTCAGAGCTCGGCACCTTCGCCCGCATTCCCTATTTCATCGTCCTAGATCGCGACAAAGACATGACCGTGGAACTCATGCCGACCACAAAGGGCGGCCAGGTCCTCACAAACGAATACAGGCAACGGTTCGGCTCCGGGCTTCTGGAAATAGACATTAGCGGCACGATTACCGACATCCGGCCAGAGATCCCTGGCGCCGCGAACCAGATCGAGGGCGACAACAAGGCGCGCGGGCATTTCTTCGGACACGGCCGATATCATCTTTCGGATGCATGGCGCCTCGGCGGGGATATAAAGCTGTCATCGGACGACACCTATTTGCAACGCTACAGCTTCGGCAACGACAATGTTTTGGAGAGCAACCTTTTTGTAGAAGGCTTCCACGGCGACAGCTATGCCGCCGCAAAAGCCTATGCGTGGCAGGACCTTCGTCCCGCAAATCTGCAGGGCGACATGCCTGTGATCGCACCGATTCTGAACTATCACTATGTCAGCCCGTCGACACGTTTTGGCGGCAATCTCGACATTGACGCCGATCTGGTATCCCTGTTGCGGACCAACGGCACCGACAGCCGGCGCGTATCGGTGAAGACAACGTGGAATCAGAAAACGATTACGTCCTCAGGCCATGTACTTTGGGCATATGCTTCGCTGCAAACCGACCTGTATCACGCATCACAGGTGGCACAGGATCATCGTGATCCAAGAGATTACTCCAGCGGCGGCGCGGCGAGGATTTATCCCCGCATCGGATTGGACTGGCGGTATCCGCTGGAATCATATTCGGGTTCGACGGCACTGATGATCGAACCAATCGCGGGCGTCATGGCCAGCCCGAGAGGCGGAAATCCGGATCTCATCCCCAACGAGGACAGCCAGGTGTTCGAATTTGACGACACCAACCTGACCAGCCGAAATCTGTTTTCCGGAAGGGACCGTGTCGAAGGGGGACAACGCGCCTATGTCGGCATCGGAAGCGGGGCCTATGGACCCGGCGGTTATACGTCTGCATTTCTGGGACAGACATACCGCTTGAACGATGACGATACTTTTCTTGGGAACTCAGGTGTGGACGGTCAGGTTTCCGACTATGTCGGCCGGGTCATGATCCGGCCAAAATTGCCGATCGAGGCGATTTACCGCTTTCATCTCGACAAGAACAATTTGGAATTCAAACGCAATTCGGTATTTCTGGGCGCGGGGCCGCCGGCACTCAGGCTGAACCTTAACTATGACTTCTTCGATGTCAGTTCGGGAAGCGGAACGTTGCCGGACCGGGAGGAAATTTCTTTCCACGCCAGCTCACAATTATCCGATGCCTGGTCAGTCCGCGCAGCAGTGACCCATGACCTGATAAATAAATTCACATCATCACAATCTTTCGGCCTGACCTATACATGCGATTGCTTTACGTTTGACATCAGCTATAACCGCTCATTCGTTCGGGATCGGGAAATCAAACCGACTGATACTTTTTTGCTGCAGTTGACCTTCAAGAATCTCGGTACATTCGCGACAGCGCAAACCGTTAGCCAACCTGAAACGGCCAATTGATATGGCAGTTATCGGGTTCGGGAAGTGTCGATAGGTATTAATCGCCATGTGGAAACTTGTTTCTAGAAATTTCGCGCAACGCCTGATATGCGCCATCGCAACAGCGGCCACCATCGTCTGCGTCGCTTCGATCCCGGCTGGCGCCCAGCAAGTCATGCGCATAGCGGCAGTGGTGAATAACGACATCATCACCGTCCATGATGTGGAGGCCCGTATGCGGATCGTTTTTGCATCGACTGGGCTCCGGGCGACGAAATCAATGGTCGAACGCGTCGGGAGGCGCGTCCTGCGTACCTTGATCGACGAAAAGCTTCAGAATCAGGAAGCCAAAAAAAGCAATATCTCCGTTACCAAGTCTGATTTTTCGCGCGCCGTCTCAGTCCTTGAAAAAAGAAACCGGCTTCGGCCCGGCGGTTTCAGAGAGTTTGCCCGAACGAAAAATATCGATTGGGAGGCCATGGAGGCCCAGATCAACGCTCATATTATCTGGAGCAAACTCATCCGGCGCGTTTTGCGGCCGCGTGTCGTGATAGGCGAAGATGAAGTCGATGAAAAACTCGAACAATTAAAACGAAAAAGGGGAACCAGAGAATTTCAGGTGTCTGAAATCCTCCTTTCGGTCAATGATCGCCAAGACGCCCCCGCGGTGAAACGAAATGCGGACCGCCTGATCGGCGATATAAAGCAGGGCGCGGCTTTCGAAGCCCTGGCCCGCCAATTTTCAGATTCGTCCAGCGCCTCGGTGGGCGGCGATATCGGTTGGCTGCAAGAAGAATTTTTGCCCGGGGTATTCCAATCAGTCGTCCCGGGAATGAAAGCCGGCGATGTCGCGGGGCCAATTCAGGCGGTCGGTGGATATTATATCGTAAAGCTGAACAAGGCACGGCGGGTCCTGGCGGGGTCTCCGCTTGATGGCGAGGTTGAGGTGCAACGCATCCTGTTTGTGCTGCCCGCGAATGCCGGTCAGGCCGAGACGCAATCCCAGATCGACCTCGCCAAACTGATCGGAGAAACAATTTCCGGGTGCGCGGATTTCGACAGGGCCGCAAAAGAAGCGGGTTTCAGGGGGAAGACGAGCATGGGAACGCTTCCCTTGAAGGATCTTGCCCCTGTAGTACGAAAAAACGTCCAGGATTTGCCGGTCGGAAAATCCGGCCCTCCTATTCGCATCGGCAATCAGGTCGCTCTGTTTATGGTGTGCAAACGAAAGGACCCCAAATCCGGACTTCCCGAACGGTACGATATCCGCGGACAGCTATTGCGTGAGAGGCTGGATATTCTCTCCCGCCGTTACATGCGCGACCTTCGGGCGGGGGCCGTCGTCGATATCCGGACATAAAGATGCCATCCGCCGGGCGGTCTCTTCTTGCTGTTACGATGGGGGAACCTTCCGGCATCGGCGGGGAGATAGCGCTCAAGGCATGGGCCATGCGCCACGCCGTATCGACCCCGTTTTTCATACTCGATTCGCCAGCACGGCTGGATGCGCTCGCCAGAGAAACCGGAATCGACAGCCGGATTAAAGAGATCGCCAATGCGGAAGATGCCCCGGATGTTTTCCCGCATGCCCTCCCCGTACTGGCATTGCAACATGACGTAAGCGCCGTCCCGGGACACCCCGATCATGCCAATGCTCCCGCCGTTCTGGAATCCATAGACCGGGCAATCGCGTTTATCCGGTCAAATACCGCTACGGCGATGGTGACCAACCCGATCCACAAGGAAACACTGTATGTCGCGGGTTTCGATTATCCGGGCCACACGGAATATCTGGCCGACAAGGCGGGAAACGGAAGCTCCGTCATGATGATTGCCTCGGACCTCCTGAAGGTGGTGCCCGTTACGATCCACTTGCCGCTCGCGGAAGCGTTAAACCGGATCGACCGGAAAGACATCCTGTATTGTGCCCGAACCGTCCATGCCGCCCTGCGGGACTACTTCGGTATCGTATCGCCGCGCCTCGCGATCTCCGGTCTTAATCCGCATGCCGGCGAAGGCGGTCATCTCGGAACCCAGGAGATCGAGATTATTTCCCCCGCAATTGAGGAACTGAGGCGCGACGGCATTGACGTGAAGGGTCCCTTATCCGCCGATGCCATGTTTCATGAACAGGCGCGACGAACATACGACGCAGCGATTTGCATGTATCACGACCAGGCGCTGATACCGGCTAAAACCCTGGCATTTGAGAACGGCGTCAATGTGACGCTCGGGCTGTCCATCATCCGGACATCGCCGGACCATGGAACCGCGCTCGATCTTGCCGGGACCGGACGCGCCAGCCCCGCGAGCCTGATTGCGGCGCTCAACCTCGCTGCGGACATGGCTGCTGGCAAAGCGGCGCGGGCCGCGCCCGCCTAATGGGCGTGAACTTCTTCGATCCCGACTTTCTGCCGCCTTTGAGAGAAGTCATTGGCACCGGAGGTTTATCGGCCCGGCATGGGTTGGGGCAGCATTTTCTGCTGGATATAAATCTGATCAGGCGAATTGCGGCGAGCGCGGGCGATCTTGCCGGAAAAACCGTTATCGAAGTCGGGCCGGGTCCGGGTGGCCTCACACGGGGGCTCCTCGAGGTTGCGGGGCGTGTCATCGCCATCGAGCGCGACAGGCGATGCCTGGAAGCCTTGGCGCCGCTGGTGGATGCCGCGGAGGGACGGCTGACGCTCATAGACGGCGATGCGATGGAAATATCTCCGAATGATCTTCTGGAAACCGGGCAAAGCGCGGCAATCGTCGCCAACCTTCCCTATAACGCCGGCACGCAAATGCTGATCAACTGGCTGCGCGATCTGTCGTCCATCGACTCGATGACGTTGATGTTCCAGAAAGAAGTGGCGGAACGGATAACCGCGCCATCCGGTAGCCGTGCCTATGGCCGGCTTAGCGTTCTGGCGCAATGGCTATGCGAAACCGAGAAACTGTTCGAAGTCCCCGCCGCGGCCTTCGTTCCTCCGCCCAAAGTGGTGTCGACGGTTATCGCCTTGCGTCCGCGCGCCGCCCCTGCCTTTCCGGCGGAATTTTCAGTTCTCGAAACAATGACCCGCGCGGCGTTCGGCCAAAGACGTAAAATGCTGCGCTCTTCCCTGAAATCGGCAATCGCCGACCCGTTGGAAATCCTCGAAGAAGCGGGGATCGATCCCACGCTTCGCGCTGAGAACCTCTCTGTTGACAATTTCTGCGCCATCGCGCGCGCCCATGCTGTGCGCCGGGCACCGGACAGACCTAATACCCCTCCTGAAGACGCTTGACGAACTCGGTGAGCCCCACCAGACGCCGGCGCCGGGATCGCTCAGATGCGAGAATAGCCTCAACCTGGGCGACACTCTGCTCAACATCATGATTGACGATGATGAAATCGTATTCCGCGTAATGGCTCATCTCATCTGGGGCCCGGGCCATACGGGCGGCGACAACCTCTTCCGGATCCTGAGCCCGGCTGTGCAGCCGCCGGTCCAGCTCCGCGGTCGAGGGCGGTAGAATAAACACACTGACGAGGTCTTCTCTCGCCCGTTCCGCGATTTGCTGGGCGCCTTGCCAGTCGATGTCGAATATAACGTCCTTGCCCGTGCCTAACGCGTCCTGCACCGCCGACGCGGGAGTTCCATAGTAATTGTCGAAAACCTTGGCGTGCTCCAACAATTCCCGCCGATTGACCATGAGGTTGAATTCGGTCGGGTCCACAAAATGATAATCGACACCGTCTTCTTCGCCCGGCCGCATCGGTCTGGTGGTGACAGAGATCGACATGGTCAGGTTCGAATCGCGTTCCATCAACAATCGGGAGATCGTCGTTTTTCCGGCGCCGGAAGGCGATGACAGAACAAGCATAAGCCCGCGGCGGTCAATGCCGGAGGCCTGAAACGTATCAGTTGCTGGATTACTCAATATTCTGAACCTGTTCGCGAATTCTGTCGATTGGCGCCTTCAACGCCAGACCTGTATCCGTTACTTCAATCGTTGCGGCTTTTGAACAAATCGTATTGGCTTCCCGGTTGAATTCCTGACTTAGGAAATCGAGCTTTCGACCAACCGGTTCATCGCTTTCCAACAGTTCCCGCGCGGCGGCAATATGTGACCGCAACCGATCCGTTTCTTCCCGGATATCGGCCTTCACGGCAAGGAGGGATACTTCCTGGGCCAATCTTTCAGGCGCCATGCGTTCATCGCCGGCCAACAAATCATCAATCTTCGCCAATAGCCGCTCACGGATGGCATCGGGTTGCGCTTCGGCGCTGCCAGTGACCGATTCGAGCAGAGATTCGATTTCGTCGACAACACCGGACATCACCTCATAAAGCCGCGCGCCCTCCGCCTCACGGTTCTCGGCAAGCCTGTCGAGAGCCGCCGAAAAGCTCTCTTTCAGAGCAGCGTGCAATGCGGCCTTTTCCTCCTCGGTCGGTTCTTCTTCCGCGATTTCAATAACACCGCGCAGCGCTAGCAAGGCATCGGTCCCGGGCTTCTCCAACCCGAACTTCTCCGCCAGTGCGCTAGCGGCTTCCTGCAAATCGGCAAACGCGTTTTCATTGATGCTGTAGCGGGTATCCTTCTCCGGCGCCTTCAGGGACAGATATACCGAGATATTTCCCCGCGCGAACTTGGCCGTCACCGCCTTGCGAAGGTCTGGCTCAACGGTTTCCAGTCCCGACGGCAGGCGCATTCTCAGATCGAGAGAACGGGAATTGACGCTGCGCAGTTCCCAGCTCCACGTATAACCACCGCAATCGCCGCTTACGGCGCCAAATCCGGTCATGCTTGCTATGGCCACGGGACGTCCTGCATCTCTTCTTGTTATAAGTTGGCGCACTATACTGAGCCCCCATAGCCGCAACAAGGGCAGCCCGTGGTGACCGAAAAACCCAAAACAAATATTCTGATAACAGGCGCATCCTCTGGCATTGGCGCGGCGCTGGCGGCCGAATACGCGGAAATGGGCAACCATCTTGTGTTGACCGGACGGAACCCGAAAAGGCTGACAGCAATTAGCGCCGCGTGCCGCGGAAAGGGCGCCACGGCGGCCGAACACATCATCGACGTAACCGATACATCGGCGATGAATGCTCTTTTTCAGACCGATGGGCCGTTCGATCTGGTGTTCGCCAATGCCGGTATTGCCGGCCCCGAGGGCGGCGGCTTCGCGGAAAACACGCGGCTAATTTTTTCCGTCAATATTGACGGGGTCGCCAACACCCTAATTCCGGCCATCGAGTGGATGAAGGAAAATGGCGGCGGTCAGATAGGCATCGTCAGCTCGATCGCCGGGTTCCGGGGTCTGCCGTCCGCGCCGGCCTATGCGGCATCCAAAGCCGCTGTAAAATCCTGGGGCGAAGGGTTGCGCGGGCGCTACGCCGCCGACGGTATCCGCGTTTCGGTCATCTGTCCGGGGTTTGTCGAAAGCGCCATAACGGCGAGCAATGATTTTCGCATGCCGCTTCTGATGGATGCGCCCCGCGCCGCCCGTATCATCCGGCGCGGCATGGAGAGGAACAAGGGACTTATCGCTTTTCCCTTGCCGATGCTTTTCGGCGCCTGGCTGATGACTGTGTTACCTAACCGGTTTGTCGATTGGGCGACCCGCCGCTTGCCCCGCAAGGAATAAACGCCCCGGCCAAAGCCGGGGCATCCGATCAGCTTTCTTTTTGTTCGATGATGTGAACGTCGCGCTGCGGAAACGGAATGGAAATCCCTTCCGCGTCGAGCTGCTGCTTGATGCGCTTGTTAAGATCAAACAGCACCGCCCAGTAGTCGCTGCTATTGACCCAGCAGCGCATGTTCAGATTCACCGAGCTATCAGCCAGTGCGACCACCATGGTCTCTGCGGCCGGGTCCTTGAGCAACCGGTCATCGGCATCCATAACGGACTTGGCGACGGCCAACCCTTTCTCAACATCGTCTTCATATGCAATGCCTTCGACGATATCGATACGGCGGGTCGGATTACGCGAGAAATTCTTGATCGATGCGCCGAGAAGCTGTCCGTTCGGCACATATACAAAAACGCCGTCCGCAGTCTTCAAAATTGTCGCGAACATCCCGATTTCCTCGACCGCACCCACCTGGCTTCCGCTATCGATGACATCGCCGACCTTGAACGGACGCAAGATGAGAAGAACCACCCCGGCGGCGAAATGAGACAAGGTCCCTTGCAAAGCGAGACCGACCGCCAGACCAGCCGTACCCAAAACGGCGATAATGCTGGCTGTCTCAATGCCGAATTGTCCCAGTACGGCGACAAAGACGACCGCGAGAATGGTGTAACGCAACAAGCCGGAGAGGAAAGGCACCAGCGTGGAGTCCACGCGGCCGGATTTCTACAAGGATTTGCGGAGCTTCGAGCCAGCCCAGCCCGCCACCATCCAGCCGATGATCAGCGTGACCAGAGCGCCGACGACATCGAGCCCGTATGAGGTTAAGAGCGTGGTCGCCTCATTTACGGCGGCGGCGGTCTTTTCATCCATTTTTATCTCCATCTGGAAATTCATCCATTTTTATCTCCATCTGGAAATCGGAAATTATTCTCCCGCGCAGTCAGATAAAGATCAAAACAGAGAGTGTCAATTCAGAGAAATCAGGGCGTCCGCTGGCGTCTGATACGCCGCCACTTGGCGACGTTACGATTATGTTCGCGCAACGTGCGGGCAAACACATGCCCGCCATTGCCATCCGCAACAAAATAGAGATCCTTGCTGTCGGAGGGGTTTGCCGCGGCGGCAAGAGAAGCGGCCCCGGGACTGGCGATCGGCGCGGGCGGCAGCCCCTTATTAGCGTAGGTATTAAAAGGCGATGTCATCTTCAAATCCGCGCGCAATAGCCGGCGGCCCAACGGCCCCGCTCCCCCGGTCAGGGCATAAACGACGGTGGGGTCGGATTGCAGCTTCATGCCGCGTCTCAAGCGATTATGGAACACCGCCGAAACCCTGGCGCGTTCACCGTCGATCCCCGTTTCCTTTTCTATGATGGAGGCGAGAACGTGCAACTCCTCGGGCGAATTCAATATCGTTTTCGGATCTCGCCGGGCCCAATTTTCGGTGATCGCCGATTTCATCGCCCGCCGCATCCGACGCACCAGATCTTCCCGGCGATCCCCCCAAACGTAGAAATAGGTATCGGGAAACAGGCTCCCTTCCGTCATCGCGCCATGGGGAACTTCTCCGACCAAGCCGTCGGCACCGTTAACCAGACCGATAATCTGGGCGGTGGTCAGCCCCTCAGGGATGGTCAGAGGCCGTTGAACCGTCTTGCCGAAGGCAATGTGGCGCGCGACTGCCCGTCCACTGAGGGCTGGTTCGAACAGAAATTCTCCGGCGCGCAATTTTCTGTGCAACCGATCAGCCCGAAGACCCAGCCGGAAAATGACCGGATCATCGATAATCCCGGCATCTGCAAGCTGTCGGGCGATCGTCGCAACGCCGCTTCCCGGCGCGATTACAATCGTCATCGCCTGACGGCGCTCTTCAACGGGCATGGTGTATTTGCTCCATGCCCACCAGACGACAAGCGCACCGGCACCAGCAAACAGCACCGATGCGATCAGGCCCGCGCGGACCAGAGCCCGCATAACGCCCTCAGTAAACCTTTTTGAATATCAGGGTGGCGTTGGTTCCGCCGAAACCGAAGGAATTCGACATCACCGCATTCACGGAGCGTTCCTTGGGCTTGTAGGGGACGAGATCCAGATCACATCCCTCCGACGGATTATCGAGATTCAACGTTGGCGGGACGATGCCGTCACGCATCGCGAGAATGGAGTATATCGCTTCGACCGCGCCGGCCGCCCCCAAAAGGTGTCCGATCGCGGATTTGGTCGAGGACATCGATATATTATAGGCGTGATCACCGAACACCCGTTTTACCGCGTTCAGCTCGATTTCATCGCCAAGCGGCGTCGAGGTGCCATGCGCATTGACATAATCAATGTCTTCCGGGGTCATTTCCGCGCGCTTCAAGGCCGCCTTCATCGCGCGCGCCGCACCATCGCCGTCTTCCGCGGGCGCGGTAACGTGATAGGCGTCGCCGGACAGCCCGTACCCGACGAGCTCTCCATAAATCTTCGCACCGCGCGCCTTTGCATGTTCCAGCTCTTCCAGAACGACAACGCCGGCGCCCTCACCCATCACAAACCCGTCGCGATCAACATCCCAGGGACGCGATGCCGCCGCCGGATTGTCATTAAAGCTCTTGGCCAACGCGCGCGCCGCCGCGAAACCGGCGATACCAATACGGCAAATAGCCGATTCCGCGCCGCCCGCAATCATTACGTCCGCGTCGCCCATCTGAACGAGCCGGCCCGCATCGCCTATGGAATGCGCGCCGGTCGAGCAAGCGGTTACCGCTGCATGATTAGGACCTTTAAACCCGAAACGGATCGAAACCTGTCCCGAGGCGAGATTGATCAGGGTCGACGGAATGAAGAAGGGGGAAATCCGGCGCGGGCCGCGTTCATGCATGATAACGGAGGCATCGTAGATACCTTCAAGACCGCCGATCCCGGAGCCGATCATCACACCGGTCCGTTCGCGGCCATCGTCATCTTCGGGCTGCCAGCCCGAATCCGCGACAGCCTGCGCGGCGGCGGCTATCGCGTAGATGATGAACTTGTCGTTCTTGCGCTGATCTTTCGGCGCCAACCAGTCATCGGGGTTGAATTGCCCTTCATGCTCGCCAAGCGGCACTTCCGCACCGATCGTGACACTTAGATCGGAGGTGTCGAACCCCTGGATGGCGCCGACACCGGATTCCCCGGCAAGCAGCTTTTTCCAGTTATGTTCCACGCCCTCCCCCAACGGGGTGACGAGACCAAGTCCGGTAACGACAACGCGCCTCATCGGATGAAGCTCCGCGGCTATGGATTAGAATGCACGGGACGCTTTCCGCGGCCCGGCGTTAACTGCCGGAATTTTCCTCGATAAAGGAAATGGCGTCTTTGACGGTGAGAATTTTCTCTGCGGCGTCATCGGGAATTTCGCACTCGAATTCCTCCTCGAACGCCATCACGAGCTCGACCGTATCAAGGCTGTCCGCGCCGAGGTCATCGATAAAGCTGGCGCTATCCACGACCTTAGCTTCCTCTACACCGAGATGTTCGACGACGATTTTTTTGACGCGATCCGCAATGTCACTCATGCCAGCTTATCCCTTGAGATTTCGTATGTGGTTAAACTCAATTACAACGCTATACCCGGCTGCCGGGCGAATCGAAAGCATTTCGCGCGGTCCACCCTCCGGTGTGAAGCTTTTAAGACCATTCCGGCGAGAACCGCAAGACGGCAAACGAATTAAATCATCGCCATGCCGCCATTGACGTGCAGGGTCTGGCCGGTGACATATCCCGCTTCGTCACTGGCCAGAAAAGCCACGCAACCGGCGACATCATTCGGCTCACCGAAGCGGCCGGCGGGAATTCTCCCCTGAAGCGCCGATTTCTGATCATCCGAAAGCGCATCCGTCATTGCCGTGCTGATAAAGCCGGGCGCAACGCAATTAACCGTAATGCCGCGCGACGCGACCTCCGCCGCCAATGCCTTGCTCATCCCCGTCAACCCGGCTTTCGACGCGACATAGTTCGACTGGCCGGGATTACCGGTCGCGCCGACAACAGAGGTAATATTGACGATCCGGCCCCAGCGGGCCTTCATCATGCCACGCAAGACCGCGCGGGAGAGACGGAAAGACGCCGTAAGATTGACCTCGATCACCGCTGCCCAGTCTTCATCGGACATACGGATAGCCAGCATATCACGCGTCAGACCGGCATTGTTGACCAGTATTTCGACTGAGCCCATAGCCTGTTCCGCCGCTTTTACAAGCCCGGCCGCCGCCTCGGCATCGTCGAGAGACGCCGGCAACGCATGGACGTTTTCACCGAGTTCTCCGGCTAATGCGTTCAGCGCCTCTTCGTTTCGTCCGCCAAGACCGACAGTGGCCCCTTGCGCGTGCAGAGATCGCGCGATGGCGCCGCCGATTCCGCCGCTGGCCCCGGTCACCAGCGCAGTTTTGCCTGAAAGATCGAACATGCTTCTTTTCCCTTTTTTGCCGAGACCGCTATAGAGTCGCCGCGAACGCCTCAATGCCCTCGGGATCGGATACGGAGACCGCCTCCAGATCGCGGTCGATCCGCCGGGTCAACCCCGCCAGAACGTTACCCGACCCTACCTCGACCAGCTTTTCGACGCCCGATTCCTTCAGTTTAAGCACGCATTCGCGCCAACGGACCATTCCGGTTACCTGATCGACAAGAAGACGCCGGATGGCGTCCGGATCCTGAACCGGTTCGGCGGTGACGTTGGCGATAACAGGGATGATCGGCGGCGCGGCATTAACCGCGGCAAGCGCCTCCGCCATTTTTTCCGCGGCGGGTTGCATCAGCGAACAGTGAAACGGTGCGCTTACCTGAAGAGGCACCGCCCGGCGGGCCCCGAAATCGCCCGCTTTTTCGACCGCGCGTGCAATCGCGCCGGCATGGCCTGACAACACGACCTGGCCGGGCGCGTTGTCGTTGGCCGCGGAGCAAACCTCACCTTCCGCAGCCGCCTCGGCCAACGAATGCGCGGCATCCAGATCAACACCGAGCAGCGCGGCCATTCCACCCTCACCCACCGGGACCGCGGCCTGCATTGCCTGACCACGGGTTTTCAAAAGCCGCGCTGTATCTGCGACGGTGAACGTCCTGGCCGCCGCGAGCGCGGAATATTCGCCAAGCGAATGCCCGGCCACAAAAGCCGCCTTATCAGCGATATCGAGCCCGCAATGCCCTTCCAGGACCCGGATTGCCGCCAAACTGACCGCCATAAGCGCCGGCTGGGCGTTCTCGGTCAGCGTCAATTCGTCTTCCGGCCCGTCACACATCAGCCGAAACAGGTTTTGTCCCAGCGCATCATCGATTTCTTCAAAGGTTTCACGGGCTTGACCAAAAGCATCGGCCAGCGCGCGGCCCATGCCCACTGCCTGAGACCCCTGCCCGGGAAAGACAAATGCGAGTGTCATAAAACCCTCTTCTTTTTCGGTGTGTGTCAAAGGATATCGGCTGACAGTTGATAATCCCGCACGGAGTCCTGTCAACCACCGACCGGAAACCATTGCGGGAGGCTATTCTCAGGCTTGCACCGGGCGGTCAAATGTGTATATTTGCGCGCCCTGAGGCGGGGCTGATCGTCCGGATCGGCGTTTATGTCCGGCAATCGCCGCCTTTATTCGGTTTCAACCAGCGGATTTTGCCCGTCGAGCGGCGGTTTGCCGGTTTTTGATAAGGAGTTCGAACTTGTCCTATTACGAAAGCGTCTTCATTGCGCGCCCGGACATCACAGCCGCGCAGGTTGAATCCCTGACGGAAACCTTCAAGGGGATCGTTTCCGAAAATGGCGGGACCGCGACCAAGGACGAATATTGGGGCCTGAAATCCCTTGCTTACAAGATCAAAAAGAACCGTAAGGGCCACTACACCATGATCAACCTTGAGGCGCCGCCCGCCGCAATCAGCGAGCTGGAGCGCAACATGCGCCTTAATGAGGATATCTTGCGCTTTATGACCATCAAGGTCGACGCGCTCGAAGAAGAGCCCTCGGTAATGATGCGGAACAAGGGATCGCGCGATGATCGTGGCCGCCGCGATGATCGTGGCCGCCGTGACGACCGCGCGCCGCGTCAGGAAGCGTCCCCGCAGGAAGAGAAGCCCAGTGAAGGAGGGGACGAATGAGAAGCCGCCGCCCGTTTTTCCGCCGGCAGAAGAGCTGCCCGTTTTCCGGCCCAAACGCGCCGAAGATCGATTACAAGGACGTCAAGCTCCTGCAGCGCTTCGTCTCCGAACGCGGCAAGATCGTTCCGCGCCGGATCACTGCGGTATCCTCCAAAAAACAGCGGGAACTTGCCCGCGCCATCAAACGGGCCCGCAATCTCGCGCTGATGCCGTTCGTTCTCGACTAGAGCGGACATTCGGGTCCGTCGGTGAATAAAGCGCTCTCGCTGGCGCTGCTTGCCGGGGTTTCCAGCGCCCTACTCAGTCTTTTCATATTCGGCCCCGCGCCCCTGTTCGCGGTCGGGTTGGTATATGGTGCCGCCTGGGCATCGATCAGCGCCGCGATCGGGGCGCTCGCCGTTCTCGCGGCTGCAGGCGGCATAAATACGCTTTCCTTTCTGGCCATTACAGCAATACCGTCGGCGATCGCGGTCAAGATGGCTCATGAAACGGCCGCGCGGGGCAAAGCGCCCGATTGCGGGCAAATCCTCGCCGCGATTTCTGTTTTCGGCATCGCGGCGATATTTTTCCTGATCGCCGATATTCTTGGAATGGGAACCCGGATCGAAGCGCAGATCGAACAAACTTTCAGGGATTTCTTTTCGCAGCTTCAAACGACCGGCGACGCGGCGCAAGCAAGACGCGCGGAAATTGCCCTGGACGCGCTCGCCCGTTTCGCTTCCTCGATCTCCTCGGGCGGCCTTGCCACGGCGTCATTCCTGATCCTGGTCCTCAATGCGGTTTTTGTGGAATCGATCCTGCGCCAAACCGGTAATTCGCAGCTGCCCAGACCGCGTTATTCGGCAACCCTGCCGCCGGGATGGCTCAGCTTTTTATTCCTCGGGGCGATCCTCTTGACATTTTTACCGGGAATTCCGGGGAAATTGGGGCTGAATGCCGTAATTTTTCTATCATTTCCCTTTCTTCTCACCGGCTTAGCGGTTATACACACGCTTTCGCGCCGGGCCGGCAATCCGAAAGCCGTCCTGGTCGGTTTT
>Ga0181587_10000943_pt1 | contig 24088 bp, 13 predicted proteins | sample 071ome_27_FD_132463 | JGI IMG/M metagenome (GOLD analysis project Ga0181587, IMG submission 132463) | Coastal salt marsh microbial communities from the Groves Creek Marsh, Skidaway Island, Georgia - 071409AT metaG (megahit assembly) | ecosystem: Environmental > Aquatic > Marine > Intertidal... | reverse complement strand
TGCTGCGGCGTAAACAGGGATCTAGTGCTTACATCAAAACGGGTATTTCTTTATACTTTGACCTATGTCTGACGCATACGAAATTCGCCTCGTTGACGACCCTGCTCTCTGGAATCATTTTGTCCAAACGGGCTGGGGTGGCAGTCCGTTCTCCACGACGACGTGGCTCCGCTGTGCAGCCCATGCACTGGGTGGACAACCGGCCTATATCGGCGTTTTCAAAGGATCTCAAATCGTAGCCGGCCTAGCTGCTTTGACGACTAAGCATCGAGGCATTGAGCGCATTGAAACGCCTGAGTTGACGCCTCATACCGGCTTTTTAATGGCTCCGGTAGAGAGTAAGGGCCCCGCAAAGATCGAAGCCGAATGCCATCGGTTCTCCGAGTTACTCATACGCCATTTACAGCATTACGATCACATGCGCATCACCCACACACCCGCGCTGAACGACATACGACCCTTCAGTTGGGCCAATTGGCAAACGCGCGTGCGCTACACCTATCAAATGGACCTGAGCGACCTAGATGCCCTTTGGGAGCGAGTAGAGCGCCGCACGCGCACGGCAATACGCAAGGCTGAAAAGCTGGGCTATACCGTCATTCAAACGGACGATATAGAATTGCTGTGCCGCCAGTACGGCATGATCTACGAGCGCCATGGCGCGGCCGCACCCATATCTCCGGAAGTCGTCCGACGCTTTGTTGAAGGCGCACAGTCTGCTGGTCAAGCACGTCTGCTGGCCGCCCAATCTCCGCAGGGTGAGACGGCTTCTATTGTCGCCTTTGTCGAAGGGCCCTCTATGGCGTATGCATGGGTCGCAGGCGCCGACCCACAGCATAATAGCAGCGGCGCGACGTCCCTGCTCTACTGGCGCTACTTCCAGCAGTGCACGCAGCCCCGCTTCGACTTTGTCGGTGCGAACCTTCCCGCCGTGGCATTTTTCAAACGCGGCCTCGGAGGAGATCTGGTACCGTACTACGCCACCGAATACTTTGGTACACCTTGGCTGCGCCGAGCCGCTTCGTTTAAACGCTTCCTCTCAGGATGAAATCGCATGAGCGAAAACGACGCAGCCCCAACGGATGAGGCCTTCTGGTCTGACGTGCGCGACCAGTTCCCCCTGCTCCGCGACCGCATCTATTTCAATACGTCCACTATGGGTATCTGCCCGCAATCCGTGCTGCATGCGGTTCGAGAACATATGGAGCAGCTAGAGCAGAGCGGAGACAGCGGCCATTCGGCTGCACTCTGGCGGGAAGTCAAAGAAGGAGTCGGCCAGTTTCTGAACTGTTCCGCAGAAGAGATAGCCTTCACGCGCAACACGACCGAAGGCAGTAACATTGTCTGCAATGGCCTGCAGCTTCAACCTGGCGATGAGATCATAACCAGCAGTCACGAGCACGTTGGCAACACGATTACCTGGCTGGCTCGCGCCCAGCGCGATGGGCTCTCTATCCGCGTCTTTGAGCCAGCCAACGACGGACAAAAAACCGTTGAGCGCATTGAAGCACTGCTGAGCAAACGCACCCGCGCTATAAGTATTCCACACGTCAGCTGTGCCAGCGGTCAAGTGCTACCCGTTGAAAACATCGGCCAGATCGCAAAGACATACGGCCTGTTTTACTTTGTAGACGGAGCACAGGCGCTGGGCTGCACGCCCGTCGACCTGCAAAAAATAGGCTGTCACGCCTACGCAACGAGTGGTCATAAGTGGCTGCTCGGACCCAATGGAACGGGATTCCTTTTTGTGCACCGAGATTGGTTGGATCGCGTGCAAGCGACCCACGTCGGCGCCTATTCCAACGCCGGTGATTTTTCAATGGAAACGGGGATGTTCTCTTTTATCGAAAGCGCACAGCGCTACGAATACGGCACGATCAATGCATCGCTTATCGCCGGACTAGGCGCTGTTCTTTCGTTCTGGCAAACGATCGGTTCAGACGCAATCTGGCAACGCAATCGCGAACTCACGCACCGGCTTGCCGAGGGCCTGCATAGCTTGGGTGCACAGGTGTTAACAACCACGCGCTCGGCATCCATACTCAGCTTCGGCATACCGGGCGTTCCCTACGTCGACGTGCAAAGCTATCTGTGGAACGATCATCGCATACGGCTGCGCGGCATATACGAAGGAGGGCTCAACGCTCTTCGCGCCTCAATTCACCTGTATAACACACCCGCAGAGGTTGACCGTGCACTTGGAGCGATCGAAGCAGCCATGAACAAACTACGTCCATGACGTCTTTTTCTAATCGCATAGTCTACGCCCCAATTTTAAGGGCGTAAATCGCACTATTTCTCTTGCGATTTCTGCCCTTATTCGTATGCTTGTTTTAGCGTAAAAACACCTTTTAGACGGAGATCCAGCAATGCCCCGTTTCATACGTAACTTTCTATTCGATCACGAACAGCAAATCCACGATATGCTCGTCTTGGGCGCTATGTTAGGCGGTATAGCCATTACGTATATGACGATCCATGCAGTAGCGGATCTGACGACGGATACCGACAGCAACCACTACACGGCACATCGGGGTCTACAAGAGCATATCAGCGAGAGTCCGTACGCGCGCCAATATCTGCACACTGAGCAAAAATAATCAATACTGCATTTGGGTAACGGATTTCGAAATAAGCGCGATAGCCACAGCAGACATACCGATTAACCCCATTCCACAGGCATAGCCCGCCAGCAGGACGGGCGCATACTGGCGCCAGCGCTCAACGCCAAAGCGCTTCTCTAGAGAATACCGCGCCAAGAGCGCGCCTATCATTTCAGGAATGAGCAGGTGCGGCAGCCCCGACAGACCGCGCACAAAACCGTAGATCAGAGATATCGGCAGACGCAGGAGCGATAGCAGGCCGAAAGCACCGCCGGCAAATGCAAAACCGCCGGCAATCCACCAGCCTTTAATCGCCGTATCGAAAAGCGTCTCCCCCCCGAGCGTAGCCGAGTACCACAAACACTGTCGCAGCGCAATCAGATGCCAGTAGGTCTGGGCGTATTGAAATGCCGGTGAGGGTATCGGTCCCATGCTCCAAATCAGCTGCCAAAATACAAAGCCACAAATTAGGCTGAGCGGCAAGATTAGCAGTTCGGCCTTGAGTATTGAGGTGAAGCTCGTGCCCGTCAGCTCGACTTCTCGAAAAAGCTGTGCGCGCCGACCGTGATCAGCATATGGAATTGGTGCAAACCAGATATCGACTCCATTATATCCGCTCAAGATAAAGGCCCCCTCGCGGATCATCGGAAACGAAACGGTCTGCCCCGTTAGACCAGACATTCGCGCGTTGACATACGACAGGGCCGGCGTTACTACAAAGCCAAATATGAGTAGAAACGCCAAGGGAAATTCGTCGTCCTTGAGTAAGAGCGTGCACAGTGCGACCATGGCTAGCGTCGAAAGTCCATAGCCGACAAAAGCCAGCCAGAGCGGAAAATCCCCGCGTCCCTTAGGCACGTCGCTGAAGCTGCTCATCTTCTTTTCGCGGTGCGCTGCGCGGAAAGATCGAATAGCGTGCGCCACGCCGATGATACCAACGGCAAAACCCGCTCCTATGTAGACGCTCATCCACACGTCTACATCGTTGGCAAAATTCGTGAGGATAGTGTCCATTCCCGGACGCCAGTGCGTAAGATATCCGGCATGATAGAGCAGCGGACTCCCCAGCGCGTGTACCATAGCAGCGGCAAACGACCCAACAACAACCCAGAATGGTAGCACGGTACCAAGGAGGACCAGCCCCAAGTCCGTGCCGATTCCAAGCGGTGCCGCCGGCAAGAAGGATTCCGTTGTGCGAGTCAGATCAATCCAAGGAATGGGCAACAGGGCAATTGGGTCACTAGCGATGAGTCCCGTCAGCGCTGGCAGGCCGATATAGACCGCGCCAAAGAGCAGTCCAATACCCAACCCGATAGAAAAGACGCGCCAGCGCCACCCTTCGCGTTCGTCATCATTCTCGGCCAGTGCCATCGCTCCCTGAGCGGCAACCGGAGCCAGGGGAAAAGGCAGTCGCTCTACGTCAGAGGTCGTGCGAAAAAGAATATAGCCCAGCGTAAACCATTCTACTCTCGATAGCACTTGAGCTGCAACCAGGACGGCGATGGGAGGTATCCAGGCCCGATGCAGAAAGGAGCGAGACAGAATCGCATCTGACCCAGCCATAGGTGAAACCCAATCGGGTATTTTGTCGGCAATGCCAAATCCTTCGGCCGCCTGCGACTGCACCAAGTACTGGTTCCACATCAGCTGGCCAAAGGGACCGCCCGCAAGCATTGTTCCACCAATAACGCCGGCAAGCCCACCGGCAATATAGTATATGAGATAAATCTCCTGTCGCGTGAGCGAGGAAAACGACCGCCGCGCCAGTTCGGAAAATAGGATGATCGTCACCCATTCGGCGGCCGACCCCAGCGAAACGCCGGCGATCAACCCCATGTAGATTGCGCCGGGCATCATGATAAAGCCGACAAAGAACGCGCCGATCACCGTGCGGTAGGTAAACCCTTCCGCAAAGCGCTCGGGCCGCTCCATCAGACTTCTATAGGCCTCTAAGTCGGCATTTGGATCGTTTTTTGCCACTGCTCCTCCCACAAATCTCGATTAGAAACGGAAACCGGCTCCCATTTGACCCGACCACAGGGCCACGCCCGCCCACAAAAGACGCATAAGCACTTCGCCAAAAATTAGCCCCAGAAAGAAGGGCAAAAGTCTTCGATAGGTCTGCGCACCACCGTAGCGAACCGCCAACCACTTGCACAACCACCCGACCAGCACAGACCCCCATACCAGCCAACCAAAGCCCGTACCAAAAACATATCCCATCGGATGAAACGGCCAGCGCAGAAAATGCTGTCGCATAACCGATAGAAACGCCGTTACGGCAGCGCCAATACCGTGAAAACCCAGTCGAACCCAATCCGTGGGGCCAACCGTCGCTCCGGCATCTTTAAATAAGTAGTTGTAGTAGCGTCCTATGCGGGCCTCTGAGCGGGCACCGCCCTGCTCTTGCAGAGCAAAAAGCCCATGCTCATAAATCGTCTCTAGTGAAAACAAGTAACCCGACGCCAAACCCGTCGCCAATCCAACGCACATACCGAGCACCATCTGACGAGAAGAGATACCAGTTACTTCAGCTAATTTGAGTCCCTCAAACTGCAGTGCAGGCCATAGGCCAATGCAGGTAAAACCCAACACCGCAAGCAGCGCAAACGCCACGTAGGTCTGTTCCGCAAAGAGACCGGGGCCCGTCCCCAACGCCACAAAAAAGATATAGCCCATGATCTGAGGTACGCCGTTTACCGGCAAACCGCCGTCGACTCGCAGGCGCGCAAACCCCAAGGCCAAGAGAAAAAAGAACACCCATGTTAATCCGGCCAATAACACGGGCACGCCGAGCAAGACAATCCACGCCCACAGCAGGAGAAAGCCGGCGACAAACCCCCAGACCTGCCATTTGCCCGGAGCAAACATGGCGGCGAGCGAACGGCGAGCCGTCCACAGACCAAAGAGGACGAGAAAGAGCAAACCGCCGCGCGCCTGCGTCATAAAGAAGGGAAAGTGCCCAGGCCAATCTAGCCAGGGCGAGCCGTGTCCCGGTATAAACTCTCCTCGGTATTCCAAGCGGCCGATCAAACCCGTTACGAGCAGTTGAACGCGCGTAACTAAATAGAAAAACCACGTGCTGAAAGAAACTTCGACTGGTGCTAAAAAAGCTACGCCGGCTAGCAGCGGAGAAAAACGAAACTGAAAGGGAGTCTCAAACGGGGCCATTGCCTTCCACGGTTCATCGAGCAAAAAGTCGGCGAAGTTGAGACGCGCTTCAATTTGTGGAACTGCTGGGAAATAGTGATTGAGGCCGTTGACCCCGATAAGAGTGACGGGAATCAGCATACCCCAGTAGAAAAGGCGATTGGTAAACAGTCCACCGCGTAGCAGGGCCAGGGGCATTTCCAAGAGCGGAAACCCTAGGCGCTCCGTTTCCATCCATCGCTCTCGAAAAATAGCAACTAGACAAAACGACGTCATGAACAAGGCGGCAAAAAAGAGGGACCAAGCGACCAACGGGACAGCCCACGCATCCCAGGGAACAGAAGCTCCTCCTTCAAAGGCGCCGATTGCAGGTTCGGAATGAGGACCACCGGGCACTGCCCACGAGGGAATAGCCTGTAAAAACTTAAAATACGGACCGTTTGAATTGGCAAAACCACCGTAGAAACCCGTTACGAGTCCGGGTATAAATCGGTGCATTAAACCAGATGCGGTAGCGGAAATCCCGACGGCCAACCCCGCATAGACGACGGCACGCTCTCCTTCACTCAGCCAACGACGCAGCAGAGCCAACGCTGCCAGAGCACCGAGCGGCACGGCGAGAAAGACCTGTCCACCAGGTGGGCTACCCGCACCGGCGATATGAGGTCCATTATAGACCAACTCAACGCGCTGAGCTAGCCAACCACTCAGCGCGGTTATGCTAATGATGAGCACTAGTGCTCGCAGCGTTGTCATCATGCCCGAACCTCATCGCGTTCATCTTCCCAGTGAACCAACTCTCCTGCATACGCGCTTCGGTCCGCATCCGAAAGCGTGCGCCAGACGAGAAACTGCTTGCGCAAATCGTCGAGGAACGTGCGCGCCACGCGCTGCCACGTATCCCAATCGCCAGAAACTAGACGAAGATGCACATCAATATTGCAGTAGAGCGGATTGTCTCCAGGACGAATCGATAGCGCCGTCTCCTGCACGACGCCCTGATCAAAGGGTGCCAACCAGACGTTTGCATCCAGACGCAGTCCTCCATCCTTCCGCCCCACGCGCAGCGCGTCTATATAGAAGCCGGCCCCGATAGACTGCTCGCGGTGAGCGCCCCAGAACTCTGCCTGAAAGGCAGCCATACCTTCGGCCTCTATGCTTGCCAGGGTAAAAGGCAGGCGCATGCGTAGGTCGTGGCCTTCCGGCACGGGTGGCTTCCAGCGCCGTTCAATGCCCGGCGTACATATCTTACCGGCCATATTGGCAGGATAGAGCGCCGAGGCAACCACCAGCGAAATAACTAGCCCCACGGTTACGACGGCCGAGAGCGAAGAGTAGTTGAGCTCCAGCCCCTGCAGCCATCCCAAACTACCCATGGCCTGTGCAGCAGTTTGACCAAGTAGATAACCCATTACCGCCCCAATTACCGCAAGGGCTACCGCCTCTGCGATAAAGAGACCGCTCACGTGCACTGGAGCCAGCCCAATCGCATTGAGCGTGCCTATTTCACGCGTTCGTTCGTATACTGCACCGAGCATCGTATTGAGAACAATCAGCGCCGCAATCCCCAGCGGAACGACGAGCTGTCCCAGCCCAGAGACGGAGGCCACCCCCACAGTGTTGATCAAATAGCGCCGTCCGTCGACACCGGCAAATAGGTTTAAGTCTAGCGCCTCAGAAAGCATTTCCAGCGCGGCGCGCGTTTCGCCTTCGTTTAGGCGGATACCCAGTGACACCAAGTGGGCACCCTGCCAGCGCATGAGTGATTTAAAGGGCAATACCAGCGTCGAGGCACCTTGCATATGCGCATAGTGCTGTGGTATCCCTCCCTGCCCAGCTGAAGCCGCTTCGGTCGGCTGCTGCGCTTCCGGATCGAGCGGCGTAAGTCCCTCGCCGTTGAGATCGGACCGTTCTAAAGCAGCGTCTTGCAGTATCCCGATAACGCGAAAATCTTCGCCAAAAATGCGCACGCGTGCCCGGCCCACATCAACCGCTGCAATACCGAGCGAATCCGCTGTGCCAGCAGATAGTAAACATACGTCCATTTCACCTTCACTAAGCCAGCGGCCGGCAACTAGCGCCTCCTGCGGCCGCACTAAATTGGCTTCTGCTGCACTCAAACCAGCAAAGCCCATAACGCCCGCTGAACGCGAAGCATCGTCAGATCGCTCCACGCGAAAAGAAGCCGCCGCAGAAGAGACCGATTTCCATGCGCGCGGCGCAACGTGCTCTGACCCAAACCAGTCGACTAGCATCCGATAGGCTTCCATTTCCATCGCCTTCCAGCCAATCATACGCAGCAGGGCGCCGTCATAAGCTGCGCCGCTTCCCACGTCAATCCAGTTGGTGCGCGACGCCGAGCGAATCGATGTGAAAGAGAGCACGGAAAACGTCAGCAGCACCAGCGTTGCACAGGTCATTCCCGTGCGCAAAGGGCGTCTACGCATGTGGGCAAGGCCCACTGAAATGGATGCCATAACCGCACCACCGCGCTGCATAGCGGCCTGACCACGCCGCCCGCGCGCCATTTCTTGCAGTTCGCGATTGAGACGAGATATCCCGATACTCGTGACCAATAAACCGAGGGCGAGGATAATGAAGCCCAGCAGAATAACAAAGGGAGAAATAGACAGCTCAAACGCCGGATGAAGTTGACTAAGAGCCAAGAAACCCAAAAAGAAAAGCCCAAAATACCCCAAGACCTGACGGCGTAAATCCGGGAAACCAAATACAAGTCGCTCGGCAAAATGAGCGAAGGGAAGCAAAATCGCCAGCAGAAAAAGCGCCCCTTGTACGACGCCTGACTGCGTGCTCTGCACGTCTCTATAAGCTGCCGCGGCATAGGCCCATGCCCGTCGCGCTGCATCGATCGAAGTGCGATGATTAAGCGCGCTTTGCGCACTCTCAGCCCGCGCCAGCTGCGCCTGCGAGCGCGCGTGAAACTCGGCCAATCGCCCATTGCGCACGCCGTGTCGTTGAAGGTTGTCTATGCGCTCTCCGTTGAGCAAGTACATGTCGCGGGCAATCTGATGTACCGTATTGTGTAGCACCCCTTCGCCCTCTACCATATACCCCTGACCAAGCCGCTGCTCATCGGTCCCATTTAACAGGAGCAGTCGACGTCCCAATCCATACCGACCGGTCGACATTGTCGCCTTGAAATACGTGCCGGGGCGGGTAAAGAGCACCGCAACCGATTCGGTCAACGATCCCACGTAGTTCTTATACCCAAACAGCTCCATTTCAGGAGCCGTTAGAGGTAAACATGCCCCATAGACCATCGGTTCCGCTTCCATGCGTGCATCGAGCACGCCGACGTTTTCCGGCATGAGTAAATTGCGGGGATCAAAGAGCCCGAAGAGCGTCGTGCCGCGCAGAGAAGCCGTGACGATCTGCACTTCTTCTTCGAGATCGTCCATCAGCACTTTTAGCGACCTGCCAGGCAGTTTGCGCTCGCCGTTAATTCCCCAATCCGGTGCATCGCTAATCGCACCCCACTCATCCACACCATAGGCTTCAAGCCGCACGGGCTGCGTGTAGATAATCCGCGTCTCTACTCCTGGAATCGCATAATACCCCGAATCATCGGCAGCCGCCCAGAAGTCAGGCCGCACGCCTGCAAGCGTAGGATTGCGCAGGCGCACGCGGACGAGCGCATTGCCCGTGGGTTCGTCTGGCAAATAGCTGCGCGGACCGTAGTGAACAACCTGTCCACGAATCGTTCCAAACGCATCGTTACCCCATTCCCAAGACTCTAGTTCGGGATCGTCCACCAACGAAGTGAGCAAGGACGCGAGCAGCTCCACCTGCTCGCTCAGACGCACGCTATGGACTCGTTCGGGTACGTCGTCAACCACGTCAAAGCGAGAGCGACTGTCGTTGATCGTTGCGAAAGCAACGGTTGGACAACCAGACAGCGCAAGCACGGAAGCGTCCATAGGCACAACTTCTGCCATGGCGCCGAGACTCTGACGCGAAAAATCCTGTTTCAGCCCGTTGGCCAATACGCGCTGGCCCAAACGCAGAGAATCTTCAAATGCGGTAGCCCGATCCATGAGTCGGCCCGTAATTGGCGGAGCTAACAGAGACGTTCGGAATGGAGCGGTGGGGCGAAATACTCCCACTAATGAGCTGCCCGTAGATAGGTCCAGCCCTGCGGCAAAGCGCAAACGAAATTTGCCCAACCGCTCGGCCAGCGCACGCTCTTGCCCGTTAAGCATATCCGGCGCTCGACGTCCTGAAGCAGCCATCACGACGGGCGTTAAGTAGCGCATACCGGCCAAGTTTTGAAAATGTCCGGCCGTCCAGACCAGCACCACGGTGCGCTGAGGCTGCCGTTCGCTCCAAACCCGCGCCAGTTCGAGCAGAGCAGCAGCGCTGCTCGATTGCTCTGCTCCCGGTGCAACTGCAGGTACGGGCGACATAGCGTCGTAATAGGCTGTCACATAGACCGCTTCATCGCGCAGTTGGGCGTCGCGTCCCTCTATGATCGCTATGATATTGCGCCCCGATACCCGTCTCATAGGCATGCGACCGCTCAGCCTGACCACTGGGTTGTCAGCGGCTCGCTCGCGCAGCGCGGCAGACACGTGTTCATCCGCAAAAAAACGTGGGAGGTTTGCAGGAACAGAGAGAAATTTTTGTGCGGCTTCAGCGCGATGCGCACCGCTTGAAGCCAGGAACACAACGGCCTTAGCGCCTAGTTGGAAGGCTCCAACCCACGCATCCTGAGATTCATACTCCAGTAATACAACGCGGCCGTCGACTCTGTTCCCCTCGAGCGATGAACCGTCGCCTCCGTATACAAGCGGACCTCCGATGCCATCCTCAGGCAGCGTCGAAGTGCGAATAAGATTGGGCCATACGCCGTGTATTGGGAGTGATTGTCCGTCTAATTCGAGCGTAAACCCATCGTCTATTGGCATCAACAGAGGAAACTCGTGGCGATGGATCTCACCTACGCCCATGCCCAGCAGCTGGCCCTCTATCCAGTCAGCCGCTGCTTCAGCACCCGGATACCCAGTCAGGCGTGAGGCGTGGTTAGACAGCTCATCTATAGAGTTATCCAGCCGGTCTACCAACGTGCTTTCGGCTTGGGCACTGCTACGAGATGCGCATAAAAGCACGACAACAAGCAGCGTTTTTAAGCTTCTAAATGTGTTCAAATAAGACGAACCGTCCAATGCGAGGCTCTTCTCTCAGCAGTCGCTGGGGCCGGTGACTAGCGGCGTTTACAAACGGTAAAATAGGAATCGCTACAAAAGCCCAAGCACTCGTCGCGCTCGGACCGTTTTCCGACGCATGAATAGGAGAAGGCCCCCGAGCGTATATCCCGGGGGCCTCCCATCTAAATCTACATCAAGTATTCGCTCTTAAAACTGGAACTTAAGCGAGAATTGATGCACGCTGTCGAGAATGCCAAACGAGGTAAAGGCATAATCAACCGTGGCATTATAACTACCCATGCCTAGGTTGAGACCCAATCCAGCAGTCAGGCCTTCTTCCGTGCGCGATGCACCAAATGCCGTGCCGTCCACCTCGTCGATTTTCTCATCCTCTGATCCCTGGTAATTAAACTTATAGCCAGAGCGCAGCTGAAGCATATCGAGCAGTTGGACTTCGACCGCGGTGTAGAGCAGCTGCTCACCGTCCTGCGGCTTCGTCGCGTCCGCCAACAGCGTAACCTGCATGCCATCGTCGCGATTCTGCAGCAAATCAGCAGCTGCACCAATGCTGAAGATCAGCGGTAGCGGCGCACCAATGTCGTAAAACGTCAGATCACTGCCCAAGTTATTGATACGTGCACCAATGCGCATGCCACTTCTGACGCGGTAAATCGCGCCAAAATCCGCGGCGTATGCCGTAGCGCTGACGCCGTCAATCGCCTGGCGGATAATCTTACCGGTCATGCCCATATCGAGCCGATCGGTAATATGACGACTCCACGTGACGCCGATAGCCAGGTCGCGATAGGAATAGCTACCCGACGTCTCGGTATCATTGGGATCAAAGGTCCCAGCATCGAGAACAAACTGCGGCACCGCATCGCGATCGGCCGCGATATCGCTCAGTCCGAGCGTTACAACGCCAATCCCCAGCGTACCCATATCGCCCATATCACGCGCATAGCCTACCGCCTGATGCGACAGATCGGCGATCCACTGATTGTGCGAAAGTAGGATCTCAGCTTTGCCACCGCTCATCGCGGTACCAGCTGGATTCCAAAACATCTGATTTACATCACCCGTTACCGTAGTGTAGGCCGAACCCAAAGCCACGGCGCGTGCTCCAACGCCCACCTTGAGAAAAGCGGCACCCGTGAGACCGGATTTACCCACTCCAGCTTCGGATGGCTGGGCAGCCACGAGCACGGCCATACCCAGCACTGCGATCATTTTTAAAGCTTTCATATGATAAGCCTCCATTTACAAGATCGATTCAGCGTAGGATGGCGAAGTGCCCGGTCTGCGAACCACCCGGATACTCGGCCACGTAAATATATAGACCACTTGCAACCTCGATACCATCCTTGGAAAACATATCCCAGAATAGCGTGCCGTCATAGGCATTCGTGCCATTGAAACGCAAGACGTCGACAACCTGACCTGCAACGTCGAAGATCGTAACCTTCGTGCCAGTAGGCAGGTTAATAAAGAGCATCTTGTGTTCCGTGCCCGTATCGTGCAGAGCGCCCTTTTTATAGGGGTTCGGCACTACGCGAACAGAGAGGTTTCCATTGGCCAATTCCGCAGAATCGACGAGGGGCGACTTGAGGATAAACGCTGCCCCAATGTCTTTCTGACCCTGCAAATCTCCGGGAAAGAAAGACGAAGCCGTCGCATAGTGGTATGTGCCCTTCCACAAACCGTCACGCCCGTTAAAGTTGTGACGATGCGTTTCAAGACCGTTAAACGCCTGACCGTTAATTGAGCCAGGATCGTTATTATAGGCCGCCACGTAGTAGTAGTAGGTGAAGCCGAATGTGACCAAGTCACTTGCGTCTTCAAACTTATACTTATACGTGCCGCTGTCTTCTCCGTCGTTCAGGTAGTTCCCCAACTCACTGGCGGGAACGTGCTTGATTAGGCGATAGGGACCCCATGCTGCGGGCTCCTGCGGCTTGTAGGACGCAGAGCTGATATTCGGATTGTTATCCTTTCCAAGTGCCGCCAATTCGGCATCGGTCGGATTTTCCGTTGTCTGCTCGTGATAGCGATCCACCACGCGAATACCCACCTGCTGTGAGTCTACGCGGGGAAAGAGCGCAGAACGATAGACTTTGTAGCCGGCAAAGTTAGGATCGTCCTCGGCCCGATCATCCCACTTGATATCGATCTTGACGTTCGTATTCGGCGCAATCACCATATTCGGCGTCGGCGGCGGCGACGGCACCTGAAAGTCGTTATCGTACACCCACTGAGCCGTCTGACGCGCAGCACGGGCACCCTGTAGGCGAAAACCTCCATACTCGACAAGCACTAAGTTAATCGTCTCGCCAACTTCCAGGTCGAATGGACCGATCCCCACAAGCAGCTGTCCATCAAAGCCGTGCGCAATCGTATAGCCATTTGTCCAAGCCCAATCGGGCTGGTCTGCCAGGCTCTTACTCGCATCGACTTCCCAGTTCTGCACGAAGGTGTCATTATACTTCATATCACCCCGCGGCTGGCCGCGTTCGCCTTCCGGACGAACGGCGTTGATAAACGAAAGTGGATCGCCAGGCACGATATCTGGATGATCGGGATCAAACCAGTTGGGGTCTGGAACCAAAGCGCTCGCGCTTTGGATTGAAGCGCCCTTATCCCAGGAACGGCTGCCGATCGACTCGCCGTTAAAAAATGTGCTCATCGCATAAATGTGGGCTGCGCGCGCATCGGCACGGCCTCCGTCGTCCTTGAGCACAGAGGTGTACCAGCCGCGTTCAGCGCCCTCACCTACGGGATGGCTATCGTAGATCGTCCGCTTGTCTTCTTGACCCGCGCTGCTACCTGCAGCGGGCATGGCCCCCTGCTTGGCGGCAATCCACTGCATCCCATTGTAAATGTCGTAGTAGTGGCCGCGACGGCGCATCGTATTACCCAAGAGGCGCGATCCGTCGGCAGACCAACCGCTGCTGCCGCCAAAAACGGGATGGGGCTCGTTCAGCGAGCTGGGAGAAGGACCGGTAAAGACAACCGGTACGTCCCATGCAGCACCGCTACCGTCCAGCGTAGCGTCGTAGCCTGAAGTGGGGCCAGTAAACCATCCGCTAGCACCTCTACGACCGTTGTTGCGGTTGGTCATCGAGTTGATCGGCTCATTTTGCATGTGCAGCGTGAGCGCTTCTACGCGGTTGTCGGTCTTTTCCGGCACGCCGTCGCCATCTGCATCAAGGACGCCGGTGTTGGTCAGTTCCAACTCGATGAGAATAAAGTCATTCAAGTTGGCGTGGTTGGCAGCATACTGACGCATGCGCCACTTCACGTCGACCCCTAAGTTAGTCGGCATCGCGCCCGTATAGTGCATCTCATTGCGGTCGCTATCAGCCCAATAGGCACCCCCATCGCTGGTGTAATCGCGATTGGCGTCGCCGGCACCGGCTAGGTTAGTCGTATAAAATCCCAGCAGATAGTTTTTGGCGTTAGGCGCGTTCGAGTCCGTGAAATTGTTGATTTCACTCGAACTGTACATCGACATCTGTATGTCCTGACCCCAGGGCAGGTGGATATTCTCACCGCCGGGGTAGGTTTGGGTCGGAGTCGTCCACTGGCGATCCCAGTTACCGACTCGGAATAGGTCGTAGCTCTTTTTCGGGTCATCGGCTACTTCCGTATATGGACTGCGGCTCGCATTACTCGGGAGAAATGACTCCCATATATCGCCCGCCGTAAAAACGCCTCCCTCTTTCTGTGCGGCAGCGCTACCGACGATACCAAAAAGCAGAGCCATCGCCCACAGCGACGTCTTTTTTATTCGCATATGCATGATATAGCTCCTATTAGAAATCCACGGTTATGCCGAGGTTAGCCATTCGCGGAATATCGTAAATGGCCTGACTCTCACTGGTGAATGCACGATTGAGGTCTCCAGTTGGATCTCCATCTTCTTCCCACTTGGTGACACTCGGCACGTTGCGGTTGTCATAGGTCAGGATATTTTCGCGATTCATCAAGTTTCTCACCTCGAAAAATCCACCTAACTCGTAACCGCCTAGGCTGAATCCGCGGTTGAGACGCATATCCATGCGCATGTTCCACGGTGCGCGATCGGTCTCGCGCGCACGCGGATCCTCAGTGGTCGCTGTAATGTTGAAGTTAAAACCACTTTCGGCCGTCGTAATCAGCGCCAGCTCGACTTCGGCAGGCAGTGCAGCCAACACGGTCAAGCCGATGCGATGCGCGCGATCGTAACCCGATACCAGTGGGTTACCACCCCCGTTAACATTGGCTTCGTATGTGTTGTACGACTCTTTGTTCTCAAGCGCCGTGCCCAAGGCATCTACGTCTGTTTCACTCGCGTGCGAAAAAGACGTCTTGTTCGGGAACGGCGTCGAGTTGTTACCACTGCGCGAAGCCTTGATGTAGCTGTAGGCGTAGTTAAAACGACCGTTGATACGGCTATTTGAACGACGCTCAATACCCAGCTCTATACCGCGGCTATCGGCATATCCGCCCGACGTGCGGAAGCTGTAGTTAGCAAATCCCGCTTCAGCTGGACTAATGGCGAAATTAACGTTGCCGTAGTTTTCGATATCTCGATAATACGCCGTTACATCGGCCAGATACTCTGGATGAAAGCTGTACTGAATACCCATCTCATAGGCGGTCGACGTCGTCGGATCTGCCTCTACGTCATAAATATTTGGATACGACGGGTTGGCAAAGCTAGCGTAGTTATCGTACAGCTTAGAGAAGGACGGCGGGGAGTAAAACTTACCCCACGAGTAGTGCATTGCCGCGTTCTCGCTGATGGGATGTGAGATACCCAATCGAGGCTGCAAAAACCACTTGGTATCGACGGCCCCTTTGCGAATCGGACGACGATAGACCTGCGTCTGACCGTTTCCGTACGCGTATTCGGCTTCTTCTGATGGACGGAAAAAGTCGGCAATCTGCTCAGCATCAACGTTGAGGCCGTCAAGGCGCACGCCCGCATTAATGATGATGCCTTCATACTCGATCTTATCCTGCACGTATACGGCCATCTCCGAAGGGCTGCGCTCGTACTCGCCAATCTCAAACGGCAGGTTGCTATAGCCGACCGTAACCTGAGTCCGCTGCATCAGCTGCGAAACGGAGTGCTTGCGCAACAGCACACCCGCTTTTAGCTGGTGATGGAAGTTGACTTGGTGCGTCAGATCCACCTTAAACTGCAGCACATCGCGATTGAGTTCCTCGTAAAAGAAACCCGGCTGGCCGAGGCGATACTGATTGGAACCAAAGGGCAAGTCAAAGTTCTTCGAGTTGCCCGGATTAGTCGTAAAATACGTGAAGTTACCGTCCGCATCCGCACCGCTACCATCAACGCCGAGGTATTTCTCCGACTCTTCCGCGCTATCGATAAATATGAAATCGCCGTCTTCGCCGTCTTCGACGATGCCGTTTCCATTATCATCCGAGTAGCCAAACGTGCTTGAACGCGTCACGTTAGACACTTTCACATCTAAAAACGTGTTGGGTGAAAACGAATAGTTAGCGCCCAAATACATCATGGTGCCTAACTTCTTATTGCCCAACGCACCCTGAGGATAGTAGGAATATTTACCGCTGAAGTTGCGGTTTACCCACCCACCCAACTCGCCTCCGTCATCGATCATGACGTTGCCAGTTAGCTTGAGATTGTCGCCCGCCTTGTGCGTCAACTTAAGCGAATGACGCATCGAGCGATTGAGCGTATTAGGCAGCAATCCCTCGTCGTTGAGGTAGCGCGTGGTCAGATAAAAGTTGGTGCCGATAGCAGGCAGCTTCCCGCCCAATGAAAGCTCGACTTCGCTTGAAGGATTGCTTCCGTAGGTGACATCGCTCGGGCTAAAGGTGTAGTACTGCTGCGCCTTCGCCACGTCGGCCGCATCTTCTGATGCCAACAGATCGTCTCTGGCCTGCTCATATAGATCGTAATACGTCGTCTTGTCGACGCTACCATCGTCGGCGGGCTTGGGATTGACGCGCCCCTCGTAAACGTCAGGACCTGCGTTCTTATACCCTCCGAGACCGCTGCGAATAAATAGGCGACCTTCTAGCTCGTCGCCCCCTTCGCGCGTTACGACGTTGATAACACCCGCGCTAGCCGCATCGTACTCGGCGTTGAACGTGCCGGCTACGATATCGAGCGCCTGCACGTTGCTCGCATTGATACCGACGGCCGTAAACTCACCATCTGAGGTGCGGTTTACGTCTGTGTATGGGTTGTAGGTATTAGCCCCTTCGCCTGCGCGAAAGTAGGTATCAGAGACGTCGATACCGTCTACCAAAACCTTGGCCTCGGCCTTGCGTCCACCGCGAATATAGCCGCGAAAAACGCTGGGCGTCGTATTGATAAGTTCCTGCAAATCAGCCACCGGCATCGTGTTGTTGATCTCGGCTAAACCAATCGATGCACGACTGGTAGTCAACGAGCGTTCGACCATCGGAGCCTCAGCCGTGATAACCATGGCTTCCGTTTGCACCGCTTCGGTGGCGAGACTAAAGTCAACCGCCGTCGTCAAATCAAGGCGCACCGAGACATCGGTTTTGCGCAGTGCCTGATGGCCGACGTAGCTTGCCTCTACTGCATACGTGCCCGGAGGCACGTTAAGAAGGAAATAGCGCCCCTGGTCGTCGGTGATTGCACCCACTTTTTCACCACCGACCGTGGTCACTACATTTGCTCCAGGCAGCGCCTGCCCGGAATCGTCCTGCACCACACCCGCGATCTTACCGTTGCCGGCTTCCGCAGGTATAGCAGATAAGACACAGGCCAATGCCAGCGGCACGGCCCACAACCTCCTTAGAGAAATGCGCATGGTTACCCTCCCTTGCGTTTTGGAGATAGTGCCAACTCTGTAAACCTTACTGTGTTGTCATTTTTAAGGCACGCCAATCATAACACTCTTACCAAGAGTTGTCAAATATGAACTAAAATCTCCCAAGCCGAATATAAACAGTATATTATGGCATACTTTCCGCTAAATTCACCTGTTTTTACCTGTTTTTCTACCCCTGCCACAGGCGCGGCAGTTGGTTGCTCAGCGTCACAAACGTGAAATAACCAAAAAATGCGCAGGCCCAAACCATGGCAATAAATCGGACGGGATGCATAGCGAGCGCCCCCTTCAAAACGCGATTGTTGGTCCACAGCAGGAGAAGAGAATAGATCAGCATCACTCCCCCATTGAGGGAAGCGCTGAGCACCAGCAAAACAATCGGTTGGTTATACGGAGTTAGCATGATGGCACAGCCAAAGGCTATTTGACCCCACAGCATGAAAAAATACAGTCGGCTTTTGGACCAGCTAGCGTGGGAGCGCAACCAGTTTGTCTTGATGATATCAGCGGAAATTCGCGCACAGGCATCGAGTAGACCAAGCGCGGTTGTCAGGAGAATGCCGATACCCATCCAGCGAAAAGCGTGCCCCCAAAAGGCGCCGTGTTCCGCTCCGATAAACACACTTTCAACGCGAATGAAACCAAGGCCTTTTTCAAGTCCGGGCGTATGACGTGCTGTGGCGTAGGCGATCAGAGAGAGAAGCATAAGAGAAAAAACTGACAGGAGATAGAACGTCACAAAGTGTTCGCGATTGGCCGCTTTCCACCAGCCTCGCCAGCGGCGCATATTCTCGTCGTTAGGCTCAAAGTGGTACCCTATATCGTCAACGACTTCTTCTTTACCTGTGAGAGGACTGGTCAAACGGCTGACATAGGCCCCCATCGCATAGCCCTTGTCGCGCACGTAATCGCTCTGCACCAGGTTCATCGTTCCGCCCGCACCGGCAAAGGCCAGCGCCCCTAAAAAGAGCGTTAGTTCCATTTCGGCAGGAATATGGCCGACGTTGGCAATACCTCGGCCCATCTCTACGACGTGATCGATCTCTACCACAAGGCCAAAAACGACCAGTAGGAATAGCAGGACGCCGCCTATGAGGACCGTTTGAATCCGCTCGACTGTATTGTATACGACCGGCCCTAAACTCAGGGCCAGCCCAATGGCGATTAAACTAGCAATGGAGTAGAATACCCGCATGCCTTCTCCCCCACCCAATTCCCAGCTGAGAATCGTCGCTGCGCCCGAAGCCCAGCCCGGCCAAATCCACGGTATGATATTGCACAGCAAGAAAACCGGAGCCCAGCCAGACCACAGCCGGCAGAAGCCCGTCACGGCCGTTTCCCCCGTAGCAAGCGTCCACCGCTCAATTTCCATATTTATAAAATACTGGGTGAGCACGCCCACCATACAGGCCCAAAAAACGACAAAGCCAAACTTGTATGTGATGTAGGGCCAGAGTACAAACTCTCCGCTGCCGATAGACAACCCTAAAAGCAGGATACTGGGCCCCATGAGTTTGGTCCACGACGACGGCGGTTCCGGCAGGTCGCGATAGCGCCCCGCCGGCAGCTTATCGCAGGGAATCACTTCGTGTGGAACCTCTTTATCCGTCATAGTGACCTTCTTTCCAGGCGAGCAGTGGGTGATGTCGATTTACCATGGGGAGCGCGACGCGTGCACCCGTTATTTGCGCTTCGTAGGCACCGAGGATCATCTCCAACGCCGCGCGTGCGTCGCGCGCGCTAGACAACGGTGGCCGGTCGTCCTCTATAGCTGCAATCAGATCGGCAACCGCACGGGTGTTTCCATCGCTCAGCGGCGCGTCTGGCGGTCCCTCTATCGGAAGCCAACTGCGCGTTGCATCCTCCGGTATAAAGGCTGGGTGCGGATACCGCATCATTTCACCACCGCTCCCCCCTCTGAAAGCGATTCGTCCCTCGCTCCCGATGATATCCAATCCATAGTGACCATCGCTCGGTTGAGCGCAGCGCGACGTAAAAGATCCGCTAACGCCACGCTCAAAAGAAAAGAAACTCTCTACGCTATCACCGGCGATGGGACCTATCGGCTCACCGCCTTCTGTGATATCTCCTCGAGCTATTGCCCTTCCCTCAACCGTCACATGGGATGAGATCCATTGGACGTCTCCAGCCAAAAAGCGCATCAAATTAAAGAGATGAGTACCCAAAACGATCATGTCTTCTCCGCCACTGCGTCGGTCCTGCTTTCCCACGGCATGCAGCTGCTGCAGAGCGCCAATACAACCCGTATCCAACAGAGTCCTCAGGTGCTGAACGCGAGGTAGATAAACCGCCTGATGGGCCACGGCCACTTTTCTATGAGCTGCATCAGCAGCCGCTACGATTCGATCGGCATCCTGCAGATTCCACGTCATGGGTTTTTCACAGTAGACGTGTGCGCCCGCTTCAATGCAGTCCAACACCATGGAAAGATGGCAATCCGTCCACCGTGGACCGATGGTGACGATATCCGGCTGTTCCGCATCCAACATCTGACGGTAGTCCACATAGGCACGCGACGCCTGCAGCTGTGACTGCGCTTTCAAACGCCCTTCTTCTACCTCATCGGCTACGGCGATAATGTCGATATATTCGTTACCCAATAGCCCCAGATGCAGTCCGTGTCCCCAGTCGCCTCTGCCCGTCCGGCCTATTGCAGCTCCCTTGTATGTCCCCATTTCATGCCCTCTCTATCGCACGCCAATAAACACGACATTACCCACTTCGCCCAATACAAAGTCGACGACCATCCACACGGCTCCTCCCATCAACTGACCGGCAATCATACCAACGAAAAGAGGCTTGTACGTAAAGTAGCCTTTGGTGCCCGAAAACTTGAAAATCACGGCTTTCAGCATCCATCCGATAAAAACAGAGAACCAAGCCCAGCCCATTACCCAACTGTCGCTAACTGGTAGCCCGATATAGTGGAGCGGCCACCACAGATAGTGATGCTGCATATAGATGAGAAATCCCATTAACGCAGCACCTATCGCCGTAAACAGAAGACGTGGCTGAATGTGATCCCATCCTATGGGATTGAGCAATTTGTCCTGCAAGAAACCATACGCCATACTCGGCACGCCAAACTGGCGTAGGTTAATGCCACCGTGGCGATAGTTGAGCTCAAGCGTAATCCACGTCGCGCCCGCCATCCCTACGACAATAGCTAGCACCATTCCCAGGAACAGGCGTCGGTGGTTTACCCGCGCACTGTGAGCGAGCTTGAGGCCGTTGGCTGCCGACGCCATCACCGTTGTTCGCATTTCCGCTGCCCACGAGTAGCTCAGGCTAACAGAAGCCAATCCCTTCCATCCCACCATCTCCGTGCCTAGCGTGTAGACCAGAAACGGCTGCGGCAGCATAGTCGAAGAAGTGAACCCGACCCCTCCTTGGGCGATGACGCGCGCTATGGCGAGAAATATGACAAATGCACCAACGAGAAATACAAACGTCGAGAGAACGGGTAATCCCGTCGCCACTAGCCAAAAAAAGACGAAGAGGGCGCAGCCAATCCACAGCCACACTGCTGCGCGATAGGAAAGAATTTCATCCGCGTCGTTCGCCTTAAAACCAGGACGAAAAGCGGCGGCCCATACGTGACGCAAGTGCGAGCGCGCGGTCCACAGCATAGCTCCCACCAGAACGAGCATCGCACCCATTCCCTGATGAGAGAGTGCGATAGACGAACCGGTCAATGCTTCGTTATGCCCTTTGATCTGGTATCCAAAAACGTTGAATATGCCCGTTTGAAAGCGGCTCAATAGATGAAAAAACCAAACGGAGAAAGCGACGTTCAGATTGAGAAAATACGTGAGTCCTATAATCGCAAAGTTGACAAATATGACGAGACTGACGGTGTTGCGAAAAAGGCGTAATGGATCGAGAAGGGTTCGTATTTCTGGCACAAAGAAAAAATAGTGATGCAGTCCGGTAAGCATTTGTATAACAAATGGAATGGAGAAGCCGATCCACATCAGCGGGTTGCGGAACAGCCGCGGAAAAATGCCCTCATCGGCACCGCGCAGCATTTCTATGGGCAGCTGTGTGAGCGGAAAAACCAACCGCTCTTGCTCGATCCATGGTCGGCGAAATATTACCATGGTAGCCACCATCAACAGGTAGACGGCCAGCATAACGCTCCCCCAAGCGAGCATCGGCACGGCCCATTCGGCCCAAGGGAGATCGATCCCCACGGGCAATCCCTCGTAGAAATAGCGGGCAACGTCTGGATCACGTGGAGCGATCCAGTCGGGAATAAGTGGCTGCACGAGTTCAGCCCAGCGGTTCTCTGGGGTGGCGTAGTAGAAAGGGCGCGTAAGTATGTGAAACAGATTCGTGACCAAGCCCCACGTGGGAATAGCAGATGCGACAATCATCATCACGTAGATGACAACCATTTCACCCGAACGCAGTGCCCAAGGACGATAAGCGACCTTTATCAGTGGATTGAATAGGCCGACCAAGAGCAAAAAAATCATCATCGCACCGGCCGCGATATAGTCTGAGGTAAGACCGGCATTCTGCAGGACCAAAACGGAGTAGGGACAGGCCAGATTGAGAAAAAAAGCGAGAATCGTTCCGATAATAAGCGACCGGGTGCTCACTTCTGGGCCCGTGTGATTTGCCTCAGACAAATGCTGTCATCCTCTCATGTAGCGGGTGCGCCTACCAAGGTAAGATAACTTACCTACCGTGGGCAAGCTTGCCGATAGCATCTCTGTACCCGATTTTTGCCGTCTATACCAGACACTATATCGCACTAAACGGAGGACGATCTTGAACGCAATCGAAGCCATCGGCGGCAGCCTGCCGCTCACCAGTGAGGAATTTGCCCGTCGCGCCTATGCCTACGCGCTCAATCCTAACCGCAACGCCTTGAAAGAGGTACTCGATCAGTGCTCTTCTGTTGAAGATACGCCGCCGTTATTGGGGATCTTTAACGACATTCCCTGGCACCGTTTTCGCGAGAGCGAGGCCCACGCTTGGGCTAAGGCCGGCTTCTCTTGGGTTGTCAACGACGCCGAACACTCTCAGTGGGAGGGCTGGTATGGACGCGAACAGAATGCCGCAGAATCTCGTCTAGGCCTGCTCTCCGTGCAGCGCCTGCACCGCGAAGCGCTCTCCGCACACGGCGACGTTTACCAGCTAGGGGCCCGAGCTGCTCTGCGTCCCTACAGCACAACGTACGAAGATGCCGAGCGATTTTTCCGTGCAGTCAACTTCCCCGTCCCAGGACAAGCGACCGCTGACGATCGCGGAGGTTATCCCGTGCGCTCTGGTGACCGGACCATGATGTTTACTCCCGACGAGTTGCGCAACGCAGAAACGGAGACGCAAGGATGGATTCAGTTTGAAACGGCTGAATACATCATGGATCGCTCACTGCGCGATCGCGTGCTCGACCTAATGGTTGAGCAGGGTCGCAACAAAGCATGCGGCTTTGTCGGGCCTTTCGACGCAATCTTACGAGAAGGGGAGATTCCAGAAATAAACGACGCGGTCAACGAACTATTCCGCGAGGCGGCAAAGCGTGGCTTGCATATGGGTCGCGTCGTCGGATCTGGCTCAATGGAAGATCCCAAAGACATCGAAGATGCTATGGTCGAAGCCATCGAAAACGGTGCGCGCCTGATTTCGGTACACCCCATGACGAGCGATATAACCTATCGAGGCGCAGCCGCTATGGCCGCACCGTTTTTTGCTGCGGCCGAACGCTGCGGCTTCTAAGACCTATGGAAATCATGGGGATCGAGACCCCACACGTTGGGCAGTTTTCCAACAGTCTATTCCTACGCATTCACACTAATAGCGGAACGGTGGTTCGCGGCGGAAAACTCTGCGCGCCGCGAGCCACCACTGCTTTACTTCGGGAGTGTATATGATCAAGCAAGCTGCGCTAGCGTGCCTGTGTATTTTTGTCCTTTACTCGGATGCTCGGAGCCAAGAGGACGCTGAAGACGGACTACCTCCCATTTCCACCGAAGAAATCTATGTCCGAGGCCAGCATCTGAGCTACGATCCATTTTTCGTCCTTCCGAATCAAAGGGGTTATAAAGCGGTTAACGTAGGCATGCGCAGCACCGATACCAACGAGCCCGACAAACGCACGAACTTTTTCCTAATGGCTAAATTCACCCCGAGCGAGGGGGTCGAGGTTGGCACACAGCTAGAGTTTGGTTTTCTAAACGAAACAGCATCCAACTTTTCTTCTCTCATGGTCGGCAGTAAATACAGCCTGGGTGCCCAACGAGCGGCGTCAATCAACCTCCTCATGCCTGCAGGGGACATAAAAAATCCCGGTATTTCTCTTGGA
>Ga0181587_10000941_pt1 | contig 24117 bp, 16 predicted proteins | sample 071ome_27_FD_132463 | JGI IMG/M metagenome (GOLD analysis project Ga0181587, IMG submission 132463) | Coastal salt marsh microbial communities from the Groves Creek Marsh, Skidaway Island, Georgia - 071409AT metaG (megahit assembly) | ecosystem: Environmental > Aquatic > Marine > Intertidal... | reverse complement strand
GAGGTCGTCGCCCAGAACATGATGGGCGAACTGCTCGGGCATGTTCAGGCTATCCCTGGCGACTGGAACGACAATCCGAACATTCGCGGGTACCAGACCACGGTTCATCTGCCGTTTCACTGCGACAAGTCGGATGTGGTCGGCCTCCTTTGCCTGCAGACTTCGAAATCCGGCGGGACCAGTAGCTTCACCAGCACTGTCGCCATCCATAATGAAATCATGCGCACCCGGCCCGACCTGCTGAAGGTGCTGTACGAACCGTTCTGCATCGACCATCGCGGCGAAGAGTTCGACGACATAGAGCCCTATTACGAAGCGCCGGTCTTCGCGTTGCACAAGGGACGACTGTTCTCACGCTACGGCTCGAAATACGTCGAAAGCGCCCAGCGGTTTCCGCAGGTGCCTCGCCTGACCCAGAACCAGAAAGATGCCCTGGACCTGTGCCAAGATCTCGCGTTGAACGAAGAATTCCGTCTCGACATGCAGTTCGAGCGCGGCGATATCCAGCTTCTCAACAATCACGTCACGGTCCATAGCCGGACTGATTACGAGGACTGGCCGGAACCGGAGCGCCGCCGTCACCTGGTCAGGATGCTGTTGTTTACGCCGGGTCTCAAGGACGTGCCGGCCCATACCCAGTGGCTCAACGCCTTCATCAAGCGCTGGGGCGACGAACCGCGCCAGTCGGTGCTGGAATCGAGCGCCGCAGAATAAGGAGACCCCGACCATGCCTGACATCGAAATCGTACCGTTATCCGACGCCATCGGCGCGGAAATTCGCGGCGTGGATCTGAGCAATCCGCTTTCAGAAGATGTCCGCAAGGCAGTCGAACGGGCATGGTACGACAACGTGATCCTGCTGTTCCGCGATCAGAACCTTTCGCACGAGGAACAGACCGCCTTCGGCGCGCAGTTCGGCGACGTAGCTGTCCGCGGCGGCGATACGGCGACCAGCACCGAAAAATCCGTGGGGGAAAGCGTCATGCTGGTCAGCAATATCCGCGAAAACGGAAAGCCCATCGGTACGCTGCCCGACGGCGAGATGATGTTCCATTCGGACACGCCCTATACCGAGGAGCCCCGCAAATCGACCATCCTGTATGCTATCGAGGTCCCGTCGCACGGCGGGGAAACCCTGTTTTCCAACAGCTACAAGGTCGCCGAGGCCCTGCCGGAGGATGTGAAGCGGCGGCTCGAAGGGCGGAGGGCCCTGCATATATACGATTACGGCGCGACATTCGTACCGGACGGCAGCTACGACCGCTCCAACAACCCGCACTTCTGGCATCCGGTTTTTCGCAAACATCCGGAGACGGGACGTACGTCTCTGTTTGTCAGCGAACTGATGACGGTCGAGATCGAGGGACTGCCGGCGAACGAAAGCCGGGAACTGCTGGAGACCCTCTTCGAATTTCAGCGCCGCCCGGAATTCGTCTATGCCCACCCATGGCGGCCCGGCGACATACTGATGTGGGACAACCGATGCAGCGTCCATGCGCGGAACGACTTCCCGAGCGACGAGCACCGCCTGCTGCGCCGGATCACACTGGCCGACGAGCACCCTGTGATGATGGGCGCCCCGCCCTACCGCGAAAGAGCAGCAGCTTCGGGCTGAAAGCCTTATGTTTTTCCACGTCCAGCTTATCGACGACCCCGATCATCCTGAACGGCGGGCCGTCAGCCGTGAAGACCACTGGGCCTATTTCGACCAGCATCGCGACCATTTCGCGGCGCGGGGTGCGACCACCACCGATGACGGCGAGCGCACACTCTCAAGCGTCCTCTTCGTCGAGTTCGACGGATGGGAAGAGGTTCGGCAGTTCGTCGATAACGAGCCGTATAACCGGAACAACGTCTACCATGACATCCGAATCCGTCGCTGGCACAACGCACTGGGCAGGACGCAGCGCGACTTTCCCCGGCGCGAGGGACAGGTCTGCTGGTATATCCGCGGCTTCGGTAGGCCCGGCGCGAATGACCGGCGAAACGAACTGCTGGACGCCCACCGCGCCTATTTCGCGGATTACGACGACGAGCATTTCATCGTACGGGGCGCGGTGGTGTCCGACGACGGCGAACTCTGGAATGGCAGCGCCAACCTGATCGCGCTCCCATCGCGCGCCGATGTCGATGAATTCCTCTCGACGGAACCGTTTTACGTGAACCGTCTGTTCGATGAGGTTCTTGTCGAACGTTACAAGTTCGGCGGCAGGCCAGGCCAGATCGTCTGATCGATTTTTCGTGATTTATATCACAGATAGACCCACCAGTTTCTCATAACTTTTAGGTAACGTGATGATGCGAAAATGCGCATCGCTTTGGTAATTTCCATGCCAGCAGAATCGCCCGGAAGCCCCCGGAAGCCGCCCGGAAGCCCCCGGAAGCCATGGTCCCGAAGCCAAGACAGAAGTCGAATCCATATGGCCCTTCACGGCACTGAAACCTTATCGGGATCGTTTCCCAAGCCTGACAATAACGCCGGGCCGGTCGTTCTCGAACCAGGTACAAGCGGAAATCTCGACGTTCCCGGCGGCGATTTCATCGTCAGCGCGGATTACAGCCGGGCGGGCGACGACCTCGTCCTGACAGGAACCGATGGCTCGGTCGTAGTCGTAACCGGCTGGTTCAGTATTTCCGATCCCCCCACCCTCGTGTCCGAAACAGGTGCGCATATTTCTCCCGACCTGGTTGCCAGACTGGTCGGTCCGCTCGCCCCCGGCCAGTATGCGCAGACCGGCGCGCCAGTGCAGGGCTCTCCCATCGGACGGGTCGAACTTGTGGAGGGGGGAGCGACCGCGACCCGGACAGACGGCACGGTCGTCACGCTTAACCAGAACACACCGATCTTCCAGGGGGACGTCGTCCAGACCACGCCCGGCAGCAAGCTGGGTATCGTGCTTTCCGACAAGACTACCTTCGCGCTGGGCGAGAACGCGCGGATGGTAATGAACGAGATGGTGTACGACCCGAACGCCGCAGCTCAGGGGTCTTTCGCCGCTTCTCTTCTGCAGGGCGCCTTTGTCTTCGTCACAGGTGAAATTGCCGCTGCACAGCCGCAGAACTTTGTCGTCGAAACGCCCCTTTCGACCATCGGCGTGCCGGTCACCAAGGTCGCGGTGGAAGTCGAGACGGCCACTATCCAGTGCAGCCAGGGTGCAATCAGCGTTATCCAGACCGGAACCGGGCTGTCCTACAATGTGAACGCGGGATTCGGTCTCACCCTGCCGCCCATCGGCCCTGCGCAGGTCGTTCAGATGCAAATCGGCACAATGGGCACCGCAATTCAGGATCTGAACAACACGGTTTCCCAGCCGCTCAACCCGTTTACACGTAATCCGGATGCAAACGATACGGGGAACCAGGGCGGAGAGCAGAACGGCCCCGGAGATACGCCGGACGATGCGACGCCGACAGACGCGCAGCCGGGAGAGTCGACGGACGGTGCACAGAACAGCTCGCCGAGCCTGACAAAGGAGTCAGTATTTACAGTGGCGATCGCCAAGGAATCCGTCGGCGACGTCGTGCCTACGAAGGATCCACCGGACGAAGCGCTCCCGCCCCTTGGCACCAATCCGGATGGCTTCGGCGATCCGCTGGATCAACCGCTGGATACAAAGCCCAAGGAGCCTGAAGACCCGGTAGACAACGACCCTTTGCCGCCGGAAGAAAACAACGAAACCCCGGGCCTCACCATCAACGAGACTTCAGGCAACGATACCCTCGACGGAGGCGCAGGCAACGACACGCTCAATGGCGGTCTGGGCGACGATATCGCGTTCGGCGGCGCGGGAAACGATACCTATATCTATAAGACGGGCGACGGCAGCGACACGATCAAGGACGATAGCGGGTTCGACGTTATCCAGTTCACCGAAACCTCCAGAACCGAAGTCCATGATTTCCGGCGGGTCAATACAGAGAACGACCTTTTGATAACGTTCGCCAACGGTGACCAGATCACCATTCAGGATCAGTTCAACGGCAAGCCGGTCGAACGGATCGATGTAAACGCGCTTAACGATGCAGACGATCAGAGCATCAATATTCAGACCGGGCTAAACGGCTCCGCCGGCGACGATTTACTTATTGGGACCGGAGGCGTCGATACGATCAATGGCGGCGGCGGAAAGGACGCCATCAGCGGAGAAAGTGGTGACGATTTCCTCAATGGCGGTAGCGGCAATGACGACTTCCTCTATTTCAGGGGTGACGGTAACGACACAATCGACGGCGGTACCGACTCGGACGAAGTCCAGCTGGTCGGAGATTCGACGATCAACAACAGCTGGAATTTCACCGGCGCTACGGTCGTTCAGCAGGTCGAAACAACACAATCCGTTTCGCTTAGTAATGTGGAACGAGTGGAATTCACCGGAGGCGCGAATATCGACAGTTTCAACGCAAGCGCAACAACGCTTGAGGTCATATTCGACGGCGGAGCGGGCGCGGACAGCTTCACCGGCAATGCCGCTGCGAGTCACGCCGTCACTTACGAAAATGACGCCGCCTCCGGCGGCACTGCTGGCGTGACAGTCGATTTGAGCGCCGGTACGGGGATCGACGGTTTCGGAAATACCGACACGTTCAGCGGCATCAGGACCGTCCGCGGCACCGCCCAGGCGGACAATATTACCGGCAATACGACGGACGATTTCCTTGAGGGTTTCGGCGGCAACGACACCATCAACGGCGGCGGCGGCAACGACACCATCCTGGGCGCCGCCGGCACCGACAACCTGACCGGCGGCACCGGCAACGACACGTTCGACTTCGGGACCCGTTCCGACGGAACCGCAGCCACCTCTAACAGAACGATTTCAGCGCTAGGCCTCGACAGCAGCATCGATATCGTCACCGATTTCCAGACAGGCGCCGACAAGGTGCGATTGACCACCAGCGAATACGATCTCGGCGCCACCTCGATCCTGACCGGCACCAATTTCGAAATTATCGGCGCATCGTATGACGGCACCAACGCGACCAGTACGCGCTTCGCCAACGGCCAGGGAACGCTGATCCTCGACAGCGACGGCAGGCTGATTTCCGATACGAATGGCAGCGCTGCCGGCTACACCGTGATCGCAGAATTTCAGACCACGATACCAGCGGCCGGCGACTTCACCATCACCTGACCAATATTGTCAGATAGCGTTTTGCCAGCCGGCCGGAAGGACGCCCTGATCGAAGGCGCGGCCGGTATAGTATTTCCAGAGCTTCTCGGCATGGTTGGGGCGGTCGAACCGTTCCTCGAAGATATCGAGTTCCTCGTCCGACATGGAAATTGCCGGTCCCAGCCGCTCGGCTTCAAGCTGCGCCCGCGCGTTGCGGTCGAACTGGATGCCGTCGATCAGCAACTCGGGGATACCTTCGGATACCAGGACGATCCCGTGCGCGCGCAGCAATACAGCATTGCAGTCGCCCATCGTGTCGACCATCGCCCTGCCGATTGCCGGCGTATTGATATGAGCCGTATCCGGATGGGTCGGCACACCGGTGCGCCAGCGGTAACCATGGTTGATGACCATCTTGAGCTGCGCGCCCTCGGCGATGGTGAACAGAATCGGCACCATCGGATGGGAATGCACGACGGCGTTGACGTCGGGGCGCGCCTTGTAGATTTCAGAATGAATATGATACTCGGCCGCCGGTCGCGTTCCTTCAGGCCCCGATAGGATCTCTCCATCGAAAGTCATCACGAACAGATCGTCGGGCTCGAGCAGCGCCCGGCTCGCATGGATACCCTGGATCAGGAAGCCGCCATCGCCCGGCAGGCGCGCCGTGACGTGACCGCTGTGATCCATGATGCCGAGATCGTTAAACAGGCGCGTGCAGGCCGCAACGCTGTGGCGCAACGCGTCGATGGATGGGGAGATCGTATCAGGCATTACCGCGGGCTCCTTTGAAATAATCGGCATGATCGCGCTTCCAGAGTTCAGCCAGCGCGACACGGTCGAGCTTGCCGCGCGGGTTCTTGGGCAGCGTGTCGAGAAAGACGATTGCTTTGGGCATCTTGGCATCCGGCAGCGATTTCCGGCAATGAACAAGCAGTTCGTCTTCGATGGCGGTCTCCGACGGAAGGCACGCGACGAACGCCACCACCTCTTCACCGTAGATCGGGTGCGGGGCGCCCACCGCGCCGGCTTCCGCCACGGCCGGGTGACTGACCAGGGCCGCGTCGATCTCGAGCGGCGCGATATTCACCCCGCCCCTTATGATCAGCTCTTTCACACGGCCGGTGATATGCAGGTTGCCATGGGCATCGATAAAGCCGAGATCCCCGCTGTGGTGACCGTCTTCCGGCAGGCGCTCGATGGAACCGTCTGGCATCAGATAGCCATATGCCTGCTGTTTGCCGCCACCGAAAATGATTTCGCCGGTCTCGCCCTCGGGCAGGCGATTGCCGTCCGCATCGATCACGAAGATATCCTGGTACTTGAGCGGCCGACCGATCGTACCCACGGTGCGGTCCGCGCCGCGATGCGCCGCACTGTTGCCGCCCTCGCTGGAACCCGCGCTCTGCGCAAGGACAATGCCGTATCGGTCCTCGAACGCTCGCCACTGCTCTTCCAGCAGCGGCGCCGAGCTTGACGTCAGGAAACGGAGATGCGGCAGGTCATCGCCCGTAACCGGAACCGGTTCGCTGAGCAGCATGTTGACGATGGTCGGCACGACGAAACCGATATTGATGTCGTATTCGCGGAGCCAGTCGAAGTAGCGGCTGCGCGAGAAATGCTTCGACATGATGCAGGTCGCGCCCGATACCAGGGGCGCACCGAGGCTCATATGCTGGGCCGACAACCAGCTGTAGGAACGGCAATCGAACACCCGGTCGCCCGGCCCGATTTCCAGATAGTCCGCCGTTGCATCGTAATTGTACCAGGCCGTCGCATGGGTCTGGATCACGCCCTTTGGTTTCGCCACAGTGCCCGAGGTATAGAAAATAACGCCCTGATCGTCGGGACCGGCACAGCTTTCGATATCGTCCTCTTCCGACAGGCTTTCGATCTTGCCAAAAATACCGGTGGAGCCACCCTCCTCCCGCCATTCTCCAAGCGGAAAACTCTCACCGGACGTTCCGGCAACGATGTCCTCCAGCCCGAGCCCTTCCTGGTACAGCACGACCTTTGGCGAAATCGCGTCAACGATCTCCTTCAGATGCGCCTGGTTCATCTCGACATGGACGGTGGCAAGGGTTGCCCCGTAACGAAGCGTCGATACGAAAACGGCAAGGTTTTCGACCGAGTTTTCGGCCAGCAGCAATACACGGTCGTTGGCGCCGAGCCCCTGGCTTTTCAGAAAATGTGCGAACCGGTTCGACAGCGCGTATAGCGCGCCATAGGTCAACGATTTGTCCTGGTCGATGCAGCGAACGTAAACCTTCTCGGGAATCTCACGGGCATGGCCCGCTATAACCGAATGAAACGATTTGGCACTCATGGAATTATCACTCTCATTCCGGAGGTTTAGCACCGGTCAATTCAGGCGGCAAACGCATCCCGTCTGTCATGGAACCATCAGAATTTTGCCAGACCGGGACCGGTCTTCAAGGCGGCGATGGGCCTCAACGACATCCGATAACGGAAAGACCGAATCCGTTTTCACGCCGATCTCGCCTTTCCGGTAGCAGTCGAACAGTTCGGCGCTACGGCGCGCCAGCTCATCCGGCGTATCGATGTGATCAAGCAGATGGGGACGGGTGAAATAGACCGATCCCTGGCCGGCAAGCGCTGCCGGGTCAATGGATGTCACTGCCCCGCCCGCCTGGCCGTACAGGACCAGCATGCCGCGTTTCTTCAGGCATCTGATGCTGCCGTCCACCGTTGCCCTGCCGACGGAATCGTAGACGACATCGACGCCCTCTCCCTCCGTAAATTCCATGATCTTTTCGACGAAATCCGTATCGCGGTAGTGGATCGCAGCGTTGGCGCCCAGCGACTTAATGAAAATCGCTTTCTCGGGCGAAGACACCGTGCCATAGACCGTCGCACCGACCCGTTTGGCGCATTGCACCAGCAATGAGGCAACGACGCCCGCCGCGCCATGGATCAGGATTCGGTGTCCGGGCTTTACAGGAAAAGTCGTGGCGCTCAGATAGTGCGCGGTCAGCCCGTTATCGAAAATAGCCGCGGCATCTTCGAACGATAGGGCGTCAGGCAGCCCCACAAGCCGGTCTGCGGGAACGATCTGGTACTCGGCGTAAGCCCCCAGCAGGTCCGGTACGTACCAGACGACGCGATCTCCGACCGTCCACCCCTCGACACGCTCGCCCAGCGCGTCGATGACGCCCGACGCCTCTATCCCCGGCACCAGCGGCAGGTCGCGCCTGTAATCGCCCGATCGAATGAACCCGTCGCGACGGTTCAAACCGATTGCACGGACAGAAACGCGCACCTGATCCGACCCAGGATCGGGAACCGGCATCTCGGTCAGTTCGAGGACCTCGGGACCACCATGGCGGCGGACGACGACCGCTTTCATGGAGCGGTCCCCGCAGTTGGGTATCAACCGTGGCCGGTTTCGCCGAGCCAACGGAAATACGGGTCCTGCATGTCCTTGAGCTCGTTGAATTCCTCCTCGCTGAACCACTTGGAGAAATCCATCTCGTCGACCGGATATTTCGAACGCTCATAGACCTGCGCACCGAGCGGCGCCGTCGCGTCGATCCCCATACCACCGTCTGAGACGGAGATATTGCCGATCTTGTGCTCGGAGGGCTGGAATGCCTGCCCGCGACCGTACTCGTTGTACACGATGTAGTCCTTGGAGGCGGATGCGCGCGACTGGATCGCCCACATCACGTCTTCCGGCTGCCACGGGTCGATATCCTCATCCACCATGACCACGAGCCGCATGCCGCGATAGAGCCCCATGATCGCGGTCAGCAGGTTGCGCTGCATGCCCTCGTCCGAGCGGCGGCGTTTCTTGACCTGGATAACCAGCCCGCCCCACAGGGTAAGGCCAAGCCAGCTGGCCACGTCCTTCACGAAACCGGGCGCCATGCGGTCGCACAGCTCGTAGACGCTGGCGCACATGAAAGGTGCTTCGTACCAGAACGCGCCGAAATGCGGGGTATAGACGATCGGGTTCTTCTTGCGCCGCGTAACAGCGGTGAGCTCGAAGGCCCTCGGCGTCCGGTAGGCGTGTCCCATGGAGCGCGCCCATTCGGGATGCAGCAAGGCCACGCCCTGCTTGCCCAGGCTCTCCGCCTCCTCCGTTTCCCAAACGCGCTCGCCTTCCAGCACGTAACCTTCCAGCGACCATTCGGCGTTCGCGATGGCATAGGCATCGACCGTCTTGGCCTTGACCACATCGACCGGAAATCCCTGGATCGCACCGGCAAAGCCCAGCTTGTCGGTCTGACCCGGGAAGATCACGGGGTTCATGGTGGATACGGAAACCAGTTCCGGCCCGACCGGCGGGCATACATTGACGGTGCAGGGCACCTTCTTGCCGGGATGACGCGAACAGATTACGTCGCCGGCCCCGCCCGGAACCATGTTGATCGAGGCATATTTCTGCCCGCGCCGGAACGACATCCGGTACATCGAAATCTGGCTGCCGCCGCCCGGCACCCAGGGTTCGCCCATGAACAGGTGCGATCCGGCGCCGAAGATCTGGCCGCCGTCCTGGAAAGTATGGGTCGCGACCGGAATGATGTCGTGCAGATGTTCGAAATCCTTGCCGGGAATCAGCGTTTCCTCATGCACCGGTCCGTCATCGACGATACGCGGCGGGATCGTGTTCTGAACCTGATCGAGAAGCTGGTGCTTGATATCGCGGAAGTTTTCCGCGCCATGAAAACGGCAGACGCGCTCCTTCCGCGAATACAGGTTGGAGATCATCCGGACGCCCGGATAGCCCTTGATGTTGTTGGCAACGATGACCTTGGAATTGTCGAAGGCCTTCGTGATGGTGCACATCTCGACCAGGGGATCGACCTCTCCCTCGATGTAATGAACATCATCGCCCAGCCAGTCGAGCGTCGTCCGCAGGTCGACCAACGCCTCTTCGCGCGTCAGCCCGTTGGCTCCCTTTTCCTCTAGTTTCACCGCCATACGGTCGGCCATGATCGATTCTCCGTCTGCTGATCCGGTCAGTTCGATGCTGAAAATAGCCGAATTCAGATTGTATGTGTACAAACAAATTTGGCCGCAATGATGAATCGGCACCGCCTGCTGACCAGTTGTGTTGTCTCTTCTCTAAAACCCTGATGAGAAGTAAGCTTTGTATCAAACAAGCTATCGCAACGAACCAAACAGGAGACGTCTCATGCTTGATGCACCGCAATTCGCACCGCCCGCCCTCAAGCCCGGCGAAATGACCGAACAGGAGAACGCGCATATCGCCAACGGCGAGCCGCATGTCTTCAGCCTGAAAGGGCAGCTTCTCGAACAGGGGCGTACAGACGCGGTTCTCGCCGCGACGGATGACCTGACGATCCGGCTCAAGATTTACGCCTCGGGCGGCGAGAACGAACTTCATGCCCACCCCACCGAGGACCATGCCTTCATGATCCTGCAGGGATCGGCGAAGTTCTACGGCCCGAGCGACGAGACCATCGAGCTTGGCAAATACGAAGGCATCATGCTGCCCAAGGGTAAATTCTATAAGTTCTTCGCCACCAGCGATGAGCCGCTTGTGATGATCCGGGTCGGAAACCCAAGCCACGCCAAAATGAAATCGATGAACGATGTCGGCCGAATCAATATCAAGGGCGAAGAGATGGTCGGCCACTCGAAAGAGAACAAGCACGTCGAGGTTATCTTCAAGGAAGAGTATTTCGGGGCCTGACCAGCCCCATCGCGTTCAATCTGACGTTTCGCGTTCAATCTGACGTCTTCCCCCCGTACTCCGGCGCATGCGGACAGGCGGGTGGGAGACGCAGAAGCGCGCAAAATCGCCCCTCAACGCGGCAACAAGCGATCCCCGCCGCCAATTGGGGAGAAAACTGACTCTGGCGTCCGGCAGGACGCATATTCCCGTTATTTCAGCCCGTGACTGCCTATGGCGGTCTTCTGCCCGATATCAGAATCTGACGGCAAATTCACTGCGCAGGCCTGCACCGTTGATACCGCCTTCCTGCTGCGAGACGAAGCCGTCGAACTGAAGGACATATCGTCGCCCGATGGCGAACTGGAGCCTGGCCCCCGCCGCGACCGCCGCGTTCTGGTTGGAGACAGTCGGCTGGCGCCCGCCGAGTTCTAGGACAAGCTGCGTACGGTCGTTATTGAAGAAAAGCTGATAACCGGCTGAGAGGCCTACGGCATCGTCAGGCCGGTTGCTCAGTGCCGCGCCGTAATTGCCAAGCCCGACCGCAGCATAAAGAAGGCCCATCGGTCCGAGCGGGCCACCGTTCGTCGCGCCGCGCGCCGCCGAGGTATAGTTGTCGATCCCCCAGAACGCATTCACGTAAACGATGTCCTCCGAATAGGGCAATGTGCGGGACAGCGTCGTGAAGATAACCGCACCGTTATCGGACCGTGGCCCTCTCTCATCCGGCGCCCACGAAACATTCGCCCAGATCGCAGAATTGTAATGGCCAATCCGCTGTGTCGATCCGACCCCGAAGAGGGCCGTGTCGCCGCCGCCTCCGGCTGTGCTCAGAACATAGGCGAAATCGACGTTAAGCGTATTCCATCGAAAATCCGTCTCCGTGAACAGTCCGACGATGTGGGCGTCGTCGTCCTCCCGGTTGTCGTTCCTGTCGATATCGTTCCACCCGTAGAGCGCCGTGACGCGCAAATCAGGGGAGAGTCCCGGGATCAGAATTGTGTCCCGTGTGATACCGATGGCATCGATCGTGTCATTGATCATGATGCCTTCCTGGAAAAATATTGGCTGACGCCCTATGGCGAATCCGACATCGAAAGAACCGCGGTCGTCGGGGTCGAGGTTGGGAAAGATTTCGCCGAACTCGCCCTCGAAGAAAAATGTCGTGATGTCGGCATTGAACTCGCTGTTGAAGCTGTCCTCGGACGCTCCCCTGCGTGTGTAACCGGTAAAGTTTCCGCCACGGCGAAACGGCGAAAAGCCGAGCAAAAACCTTTCCGTTGGCGTGAACTGAAGGTTCGCGAACAGTTCGAGACGGTTCGCCCATTCCTGGTTCTCGGGGCCGGGGCCGTTGTCGAAGTAGCCGATGGCTGATCGAAAATCACCGAACACCCACAAGGCCGGCTGCCAAATGGCGCCGGTCGGTAATTCGATACCTGGATCGATGTTGCCGGTGTCAAGAAAACGCGGCCCGATTTCCAGAAGAGGCGGCGTCCGTTTCGGCAGGTCCTTGTCCTGCTTCATCGATATCGGTTTGTCGGAAAGTCCGCTTCCGCCAGCGGCGAAGGCCGCCGGAGAGATCATGATCGACAGCGCCAACGCTGCCGCTACTGTTATACGCATGCCCTTCTGCCCACCCAGATTTCCATTTTCATTCTTGTTGGTTCCCGGCCCCGATCCGGCCTGGCCTGACTGTCCGCACTCATCTTGTTTTGGGTCTCAATTCTCCGGCCGGCGGGCCGTGGACGCACCGACGGTGAGAGATGTCTCGCGGATGACCTGCGCGCCCGCAACAACAGCATCCCCGATTTCTTTCGGACTCATACCGTAATCGAAACCAACGCCCTGGATCGCGGAAAGAAGATTTACCGGCACCATCTGACTGATGAATTTCGCATTGATCCGATAAGGAGCGCGTCCGGTCAGCGCATTTGCCTCTACCGAATAGCTGGCCGTGCGTTTTCCGAGGGGACCGATGGTCTTCTTGTGCTTACGGGCGCCGCGAGGGCGACCGAATATCGTCGTGGCGCGTCTCTCCGGGCGGACGAAGGGCAACACAGCGTTTGAGGTATTGACGGCAAGAATCTGCTCGCGTTCCCCGCCTCTGACGGTACGGACCAGGAATTTAGACTGCAGGTTGAATAGTTGCTCATCGAGCGGCAGTTCGCCGTTATGCACGTAGAGCGAATGCAGATCGCGGACATCGCCGTTGGGATCCCTGTCGCCCGACCTGAAGATGACCTTGCCGTCGGCATCGGTCACGTCGATCTGAAGAAACATCAGTCGTTCCGCATCGAACCCGGTGGGGACGCCATGACCGTCAGTCATGTTCATCACGTCGATATCGAACTCGAGACCGCCCGTGTCGTTTCTAGTGACCCGGATGTCGCTTAGCTTGAAAGCGTTGCGGAGAACTTCCATCCTTTTCCGGGACGCCACTTTCAGGCGCTTGTACTGGACCTTGATGATTTCTCGCGCATCGTACCGATCGTCGATCGACTGCCATGCCTCGGGGAACTTGTATCCTTCGGGAAGGTTGTTTTCGAACGCATCCGTTCCCCATCCCGCTTTATGATCAAACTGAAGCCATTCGCGCAGGGATTTGAACGCGGCCGCTTCGACATTATGCGGGAAGAGGCCTGGGTGAATGATCGGATAATCGGGACCAGCGAAAAAGTGATCGGTGACCTTCCGCGTCTTGGTAGGTACGCCGCCTACAATGGCTGCCGGTCCCTGGTCGTACCCGGCGGCGACTCCCTGCACCTTACCCATGTGGCAGTCCTGACAGGTCACACCGTTCTTCGATGCGGGAGACTGTTTGTACTCGGCAAACGCTTCCTCCAGCCGGAAACCGTTCAGCAGCGTCACGTCGTGGCAGGTGCCGCAAAATGACGGCTTGCTGATCTCGAAGAATTTCTCCGCCTTGGTATGGATGGCGCGACCGGGTTTGTTTCGTTCGGTCACGACCCGGTATTTTTGCGGCAAGGACAGGACACGTTCGAGTTCCTTTTCTCCGGCGGGGCCGTAGACGGCGCTGAAAAGGTCGCCTTCAACAAGGGCCAGCCTTCCGCTGACCTTTCCGTAGTTGCGGTTGACCCGGTGGCACACCACGCAGGTGATCCCCTCGCGCGATGTCGGGTGCCTGTCGAGATTGGAGATGAAAATGGATTCCTTCAGGTTCATGCCCACCTGATTGTGGCAACGAACACAGAAGTCCCCATTGGTTGTGGAGGTCTTTGAATTAATGGTTGCCTGCATCGCCATGAAGATCGGGCTTAACTGCGCATAGGCGTGTTGGGACACCGACCATTGCTCGTAATGTTTCGGGTGGCATGTGGCGCAGGTATTGGCCGAAGGATACTTGTTCTCGACAAACAGCTTTGCATGCTCCTTGTCCGCGTCCTTGGCAGGTTCAGCGGCGGGGGCCGCGGTCTCCGCGGGCGCCGATGCCGGCGCGGCCGGCGGTGCCCCCTGCAGCAGCAGGTCGTCCTGACCGGAGGTCGGCGCCGCAGGAGCCCCCTGTAGCAGAAGATCATCCTTTCCGCCGGCAGCGCCCGCCGGCGGCGCGCCCTGTAAGAGAAGGTCGTCCTGGTTGTTTTGCGCCAGGTAGATTCGGACATTCCGACGCAGTGTTTCCCGGGCTTCCATGGTGCCGGTAGTGGCGAAAGGCTGTTGATGGCCCAAGGCGCCGTTTGAACCAGAGTTCGCGGCTTCCATCGATGAAACCGGGGACACCTCTAAAGAGAGAAACACCATACCGAGCCCGCCGATCAGCGCCGCCCGCAAGCCCTTCAAAATCGCCATTTCAACCATCAGCCACGTTCCCTCGACCAAAATACTTGTTCCATCCGGAAACCGAATGCCGCTTCCGGAAACACCGAACGGCAGATTCTGTTGCCACCGCGCCGCCAGAAGATAACGGCGACCATTATTTTTGTCCAATTTGTATTTTTGTCCAATTTGTATGCTCAAACCGCCTGCTTTTTTTTCGTTGAACACCCCTGCTGCACCTAGCCCGCACGTGCGACCATATCCGAGAGGAAGCAGCCACCATGTAGAGGCGGCGACGGCAGGCGGCGTGGATCGGAATGGACAGATACATTATCCAATTTTTTTCGTGACTGTGGTCACAAATAAATCTAAATCGGTGGACAAATTCTCTGGAACAGGAAATCTTGCTACAATGGTTTCATTGTTGACTGGACAGTCAGAAAGTCCGGTCCGGGTGACTGTATAACAGGCTTGGGGCCGTCATAACAGGCTGGGGGCCGTCCAGATGAATTTCCTGAAATTGCCATTCCTCAATCGGAACAAGCTTTGGCGGAACAAGCTCTGGCTGAGGACCGCAACCGTGCTTGCCATTCTCGGGTTGCCGATGGTTGGCGCAACGGATTCCATTGCAGCTGATAAGGCGTACTCGACGTCCGCTCCTCAGGTCGCAAACACCAAGGCAGATGGTAAACCGGTGGATGACACGACGCTGCCGGACGAAATGTTCCCACAGGCGGCCGTGTGCGGTACCTGCCACACCCAGATATACAAGGAATGGGCTTCATCGAATCATGCCTTCGCGTCGATTTCGCCCATGTTCCACAAGTTCGAACAGAAGATTAACGACCTTGCCTCCGGGACCATCGGCAGTTTCTGCGTTCGTTGCCATCAGCAGGTTGGGACACAGCGCGGCGAACTGCGCCACGAACCGCTCTGGAACCGGTCGCAGGTCGCCAGAGAAGGCGTAACCTGTATCACCTGCCATCGCGTCAACGAGGAGTTCACCAAGGTCAACGGCGAACGCCGTGTCATTCCCGGCACGATCCACGCACCGGTGTACGGCACACTCGAAAACAGCGTGTTCGACAACGTTCTGGGGCGAAAGGACGAGTTGAGGCTTGCGACCACTGAGGGCGAACGCGGGCGCGCCATCCACGGTTCTGTGGCGAAGAACAGCCAGATGGGCAAGTCTGAATTCTGCGTCTCCTGCCATCAGGTCGCCGTAAATCTGGGCATCAAGCTTGAGGTGGTCTGGGATCAGTATCGGGATTCGCCGGCTGCAGCTGCAGGTATCACATGCCAGGAATGCCACATGGGCAAGGTTCCCGGCCGCGCCGAAGGGTATACGAAAGCCCCGTCGGCCGTGATTGGCGGCAAGCCGATCAACCCGAATCGTCGGCACAGCAATCATGCCTTCTACGGCCCCGGCTACACAGCCTCTCATCCCGGCATATTCCCGCATAATCCACGGGCGAGCCGTTGGAAAATCCAGGAATGGCTTGAATTCGACTATCGGGCCGGCTGGGGCACCGAGGCGTTCGAAAGCGCCGTCGAAAGCATCAACACGCCGCTTGACGATATCGCCGCTGCGGTTGGCGAGGTCATGAAAGGCAAGCTCCCTGAAGCCGTCGACAAGCTTGGATCGGATGACAAGGCAGCGCTTGCGGCGCTGAAGAGCGCCCTGATGGGTGCATCCGACGCGGCGCCGAAAACCGGGGGAAGCGATAATCTGCTTGCACCGGCTCCATCAGGTAGAGACAGCCTCCTTGCCCCGCCATCAGGCGGCGACGGCCTTCTGACGGGAGCGGCCCCCGCGCCGGCTTCCTCCGGGCCGGGCGCTGTCGAGATGGCCGCTGGCGTAGCCGATGCCGTTGCGGCGCTGAACAAGGCCAAAACCGCGTCGAAAGCCGAGCCGAAAGCGGTCGACGCCGCCCGCGTCCTTGGCGCTGCCGCAGACAAATGGCGGGGACACATCGCACGGTTGAAATCGCTGTACGAGTCGGCAGAAAAAGCCGGTTCTGTTCGCACTGTCGCCAGCGACATCAAACGCGAATTCGACGCGCTCAAGAACGCCGCCGACGGCGTGACCGGCGCCGTCAAGGTTTCGCGTATCGCGTTCGGGCTCGATTTCCCGGATGTGTGGCGCGCGGTCGATGACCGTGTCGATGCCCGCAGCATCATTACCGAAAACATCAAGGCGAGCGAAGAGAAACGCGAACTGCGTCGCCAGGTGATGGAAAATGGCGGCCATATCGACGGTCCGTTCTTCGATTCGGCCCGGAGCGCCGGCAAGGACCTCGACTTCCACTATGTCGTCACCAACACCAACCTCGGACATAACCTGCCGTCCGGTTCGCTCGGCGCGCAGCCCGAACTTTGGCTCAACGTCGCGCTCGTCGGTCCCGATGGCAAGAATGTCTGGGAATCGGGTTATGTCGACAGCAATGGCGACATGGCAGACCTGCATTCTCTGGATGTAGCGGCAGGCAAGATCAAACATGACGATCAGCTGTTCAATCTTCAGACCAAGTTTCTGACGACCAACGTCAAGGGCACCGATCGGGAAATGTATCTCCCGGTCAATGTCGACATCGACCAGATGCCGCTTATTCGCCCGGCTAACGTGCCGACGACGGTCATAAACCATCCGCCCTTTATCAGGATGGAAGGCCGCTCCTTGCCGCCCGGCGCACACCGCAAGGCCAAATATTCGGTGCCGGGCCGCCTGCTGAAGCAAAAGGGTACGTACAAGCTGGCCGTCCGTATGCGAAGCCGCGCGGAACCGATCTATTTCATGCGGTTCGTGGATGCGACCCGTGACATGGAAAGGTCGATGAACGAGTGGATGATCGACCTCCACGCCTACACTGTAAAATTCGAAGTCAAATAGATCAGAAAAGGGGGAAACTCGCACGCGGTCTCACGCCCTGATGTCTGAACGACAGACACGGAACGCCTGACCGCTTGCGTTTAGTCGGAACAAATGAGAAGATCTATCCGTTACGAAATCTTCGGCAGCGCTGTCGGAATCCTTCTCGCCTTCGCCGTCACCGATGCATTTGCCGCCGCTGGCGCCAAACCGAAAATGTCCGGCGACGTCGAGATCACAGACCACGATTCGAAGGTCTTCCGTCCGGGCCCCACCTACGAGAATGAGAAATACGACCCTGAGGCCCAACGCCAGATCTACGGCGGCAAACGACCGATTGATACCCCTCGCCCGCTGCTTGAGATCGGTCGCTCGATTTACACCGAAGGCCCCTTCCGCGACGGCTCAACAGCCCTCGGACAGAAGAACATTTTCGACCCGTCGCTCGCCATTTACGGAGAGTGGCGCACAGCGGTTGCGTTTAACGATAACGGCGCCGTGGAGAAAGGGCTGGTTGCGACCCGGCTCGACCTCGATGTCGACCTCAAGCTGACGGCGACGGAAAGAATCCACGCACTGTTCCGCCCGCTGGACCAGGGCGGAAAGTTCACCCGTTACGAATTCGCCGGCGATGACCGCGAACAGGGCGACCTCGTGGTTGACGGCAATCTGCAGACGCTCTTCTTCGAGGGCGATATCGGATCGATCGTGGCCGGCATCAAGGACGAATATGTTTCCTTCGACCTTCCGATATCGGGCGGGCTGATGCCCCTCTTCTTCCAGAACGGAGTCTGGTTCGACGATGCGTTTATCGGCGGCGCGTTCGCGATCCCTTCGCTCAACAGCCCGATGCTCGATATTTCGAACATGGACATCACCTTCTTCGGCGGTGTCGACAAGGTAACGACGCCCGCCATTACGGATGACCAGGGCAACCTGGCCGACCACAATCTCAATATTTTCGGCATCGCGCTTTATGCCGAAGCCAACCAGGGATACTGGGAAGGCGGTTTCGGGCGCGTCGATGGCACCGGCGATTTTGACGACAACAGCTACAACAGCCTGACTCTGGCCTTTTCAAAACGGTACCGGAACTGGTTCTCGAACAGCACACGCGTCGTCTGGACCTTCGGACAGGAAGAAGGCCCGCGGGGCGGTCAGCAGACCGCCGACGGCTTCATGCTCCTCTCTGAGAACTCGCTGATCACGCATCTTCCGTCGACGCTGGTTCCCTACTTCAACGCCTGGGTCGGTCTCGACCGTCCGCAGCCTCTGGCCGACGACACTGGTCTTCTCAAGAATACCGGCATCAATTTCGAAACCGATGCGCTCACCGGGTTCCCCAGGCTCGACGATACCGGTCACAACACGTTCGGCGCAGCGCTCGGCGTTCAGTATCTGTTCAGCCTCGATCAGCAGATCATCGTCGAAGTCGCAACTGCACAGATCATCGGGGACGCCAATGAGATCGGCCGTGCGGCGCGGGACGACCAGTACGGCTTCCAGATCCGCTACCAGCGGCCGTTCGCCAAAGGCTGGATCGTCAGGGCCGACGCCATGTACGGCGCGCTTAAGGGCCTGGACGACCTCGCAGGCATCCGTCTTGAATTCCGTCGTAAATTCTAAAGCCGTACCGGGCGGGCTTCGTCCTTAGTCGCGGATTTCCTGCAGGAACCATTCGGTCGGAATTTCCCGACCGACTCCGGCTGCTTTGGCTTTCTGGTAGACCAGCCCGCGGTTCGTCTCGCTGGCACAGGCCTCGCGAATGCCTTTCGTCGGGCTTGCAGACCTCAACCTTCGTGATGCAGCGTACCGTGTAATACGCCCTGAGACAGGTCCGCGCCCATACCTCCGGAACCGAGCATTCCAACCGTCGTGGCGTTTATACGCGCCGGCGACGGTCAATCCCTGTAGGAGGGATCCAGCCGATCGGCGAGCCGCATGCACGCCGCCCAGTCTTTCGTGCCCTTCAGAAAATCGCCGGCATCCTGAAACTGCCGATGCGCGTATACGCACGCTTCCCGGTCCGGCACCAGATAGTTCCCCTCGCCCGCGGCTAGCGCGGCGACCTGCGCCTGACAGGCCATTTCAAGCCAGTGATGATTGGTCACGCATTCAGCGACGCTACCGCCGCAAACAAGCGCTCCGTGATTACGCAATAGCGCGTAACAACCGCCGTCCAGATCCCGGAGCAGCCGGGGCGTCATTTCGTGATCGAACTCAAATCCCTTGAATTCGTGATACTTGATCTCACCGTAAAACCGCATGGCGTGCTGGCTGATCGGCAAAAGTCCGAATTTATGCGCTGAAACGCCCATGACATTAGGCGTGTGCGTATGCAGCACCGCATTCAGATCGGGACGCCCTTTGAGGATGCCCGCATGAATTATCAGCGCGCCGCCGACACAGTTCTTGCCCTGATGAGGCTCGACAGGATTTCCATCGAAATCGAATTTATGCAGCGAACTGGCCGTTACCTCGGAAAACATCCAGTCAGTGGGTTTCACCAGAAAATGGCCGGGCTCTCCCGGCACGCGCAGGCTGAAATGGTTATACGTCATATCGTTGACGCCATAATGCGCCAGCACCCGATGCCCGGCGGCGAGCGCGACACGCGCTTCCCATTCTTCTGCGCTGACCGCGTTACGGACCGAAGACGCCTGCTCCAGCGGTTTCAGAGACATGAATTCTCTCCTCTTTTCGTTAGTCGCGGATATCCTGCAGGAACCATTCGGTCGGGATCTCCCGTCCGACACCGGCTGCTTTGGCTTTCTCGTAGACCAGCCCGCCGACGGCCGAGAACTGCAGCCCCTGATTGCCGATATTGTGATAGTACGTGATCTGGTCGTCGCTCGTACGCCCTTCGGCTGCGCCGGTGACCAGATCTCCGAAATCGGGAATATCCAGCTTGAAGCCGGTAGTGTTCTCCTGCTTGGGCGGCAGGCGTTCCCGTTCGTCCCCAGTGCCGGCGATCCACGCCATCGGGCTGTGCCCGACTCCATGGTCGATATTGTCTCCCTGGATGGTCAGCCCCGGTCGCCCCTGGGCGATACAGACATCGCACCGTTCGATCGTATCCTGGGAAATTTCCATCGGCCCCAGCATGGTCACGTGCTGCCCCGGTTCGAGCATGTCGGCCTCAAAGGTCGGCGACATCGAATCCGTACAGCTTGAGACAATGTCGGCCCCCTTGATCGCTTCCTCGGCAGAATCGACGGCAACGACCTCGATATTGAGCCCTCGGCTCATCTCGCTGGCATAGGCCTCGCGGTTGGCTTTCGTCGGGCTGTAGACCTTGACCTTCGTAATGCCGCGTACCGCGCAATACGCCCTCAGGTAAGTCCGCGCCATACCGCCGGAGCCCAGCATTCCAACCGTCGTGGCGTTTTTGCGCGCCAGATACTTGGCGCCGATCCCGCCGCCGCCGCCGACCCGCATATGCTGGATGATGCCGTCATTGATAAAGGCCAGAGGCTCGCCGTTGAGGGCCGAAAACACCATGACCAGCCCGCAATAGGTGCCGGGTTCAACGCAGTACTTGTCTTCCGTCCAGTTGCCGTTCTCGTCCATCGGCCAGGTCATGATGTCGGACTTCATCCGGATGGCGAGATAGCCGCCGGAATATCCCTCCATCGTACCCCAGCGGTAATAGCCGTCATCGCGCTCGCACGGCGCGTAGATGTCCGAACGGGGCCGATGCGCCGCCCTGCCTTCCGCCAGATCGCGAAACGCCTGCTCCTGCGCGGCGATGCAATCTTCCATGTTCAGGATTTCGGCGACGACGTCGTTATGGATAAACAGCATTTTCTTCTCCCTGCCCTGTCGGTTTCGACCATGCTAGCATCCAAAATGTCCTGCAGGGAGAGGAGCTATGACAGATATCGGTCGGTTTCGTGTCTTTGTGGCGGCGTTCACGCGGCTGATCGACCGGGCTGTCGGCGACGAAGAGACGATCCGCACCGAAGGAAGCATTCTGCTCGCCGACCTCGTCGCGCACGATGACTGGCTGCCCGACGGCTATGCCCAGCCCCATCCGGAATATTACCGGCAGTATCTGCTGTGGTGCGATCCGCTGGAACGTTTCTCCGTCGTCAGCTTCGTCTGGGGTCCCGGTCAGACGACGCCGGTCCACGATCATACCGTCTGGGGCCTGATCGGCATGCTGCGCGGCGAGGAATCCAGCGAAAGTTTTTCTGTCGAAGGCGATGGATCGTTGCGGCCGGCGGTGATCGAAACGCTGACGCCGGGAAACGTAACCGCCGTGTCGCCCGCCATCGGCGATATTCACAAGGTCACGAACGCGCTCGCGGACGAAGTCTCGATCAGCATTCATGTCTACGGGGCCAATATCGGCGCCGTTCCGCGCCACGTGTTCGATCCTGACACAGGCGCACCGAAATCCTTCGTCTCCGGCTATTCGAACGACGCGATTCCCAACCTGTTCGATCTGTCGGAATCGGTCAGAGTAGGACTAGGCTGACCCGCGATCGGGAACCGGCACAAACGCCTCGACCGGATGACCGATGTTTTTCAGGGTGTGAAAACCGATGGACTGCATCGTCCCGCTGCTGTGTTCCGCAAACTCCGCGGAACAGACGATGTGCCGGCCTTCCGCGCCCGCCAGCGCCTCCAGCCGGGCGCACAGATTGACGTTCGGCCCGATTACCGTGAAATCCAGCCGTTCACTGGTGCCGACATTCCCATACATGGCATTGCCTACATGCAGACCGATGCCCGACGCCAAAGGTTCTTCTCCCTGACGTAATCGGCGCCGATTGAGCAGCGCGATATTTGCCATGACCAGTTCGGCAGCGTTCAGCGCGTCTTCGCAGGCGCGATCGATTTCCGCTTCCGAGCGGATCGGGAAGACACCAAGCACACCGTCTCCCATCAGTTTCAGAACTTCGCCGCCATGGGAAAGGATAGGCCCGATTGTCGCCTCGAAATACTGGTTCAGGAGCGCTGTAAGGGCATCGAGCGGCAACGTCTCGGACAGATGCGTGAACCCTCGTAAATCCCCGATAAGGATGACGGAACGTATTGTCGCCCCCTCGCCGCGCTTTATCTGCCCGTTATAAATCCGAGGCCCTGCCTCCGTCCCGAGATAGAGATCCAGCAAACCCCGCGTCATGCGGGCCCGCCCATACAGTTCGGCAATCAACCCAAGCTCGATCCGCAGCGAAATCAGATCTGCAATCTCCGTATCCGTGAAACCTTCCGCACGGTCGGTGACATAGGAACAGCGGTTTACCTTGCCATCGCTGCGCGGCAGCCCGACGACCAGATAATTGGCGCCGCCATCGGCGCGCAGATCGTCCAGGATCGGAAAATCCATCTGCGCATCAGGCCCGACAAGCCGCCGCCGCAGGCTGACGGTACCTTCAATGATCGGCTTGTACGGGCTCTGTTCATACAGATCGGTGCGCAGAACCCCGTGCGGTACTTCCGTCCTGTGCACGAAGCGGTCGCCACGGTGCGAGGTATAGTTCGCCGCCAGCATCTCGGGATGCAACATGTCGACGCCGACGCTGAGGCGCAGGATCGGCAGACCGGACTAATTAAGCCGGTCGGCAAGCCCCTGTACAACCCCGCGAAAGTCGGGACAGGACGTGCTCTCTTCAAGCAGCCAGCGCGATATCGATTGGCGATCCATCACCCCGGTTATCGCAGGACACGTATCCGGAAAATCCGGTCAGACCTTGAATTCGCTCTGAACTTCCTTCGGGAACAGTTCTTCCGGTTCCATGTGGCGGTGGAACAGACCCTGCTCGTAACCGTAAAGCAGGAATGCTTCGAGCGTCTTGCGGTTGGGTTCGATCCCGTAAGGGTAGAAATCGTCGCCGAACAGAGCCTTGGCCTTCTCCGCCGCGTCGTAGCACCAGGCAAACGGCATCCGGCAGGCAGTGATCTCAATGGCGCGCTCAAGCGAGCGATTCTTCGCCTCGGTGAAGGCCTTCATCAGCGTCTGGGCTACCCAGGGATGTTCCTCGAACACGTCCCGGCGGATTGCGTAGAGATGCATGATCGGCCAGATGCCGGTTTTCTTGTAATACTCCTCCTCGACCGAGCGGTAGTCCTCATACAGCCGGACGATGCGCGGATCGCCCTGCTCGAACAGCTCGGGCGGATGCGCCGTCAGGATGGCGTCGATCTCCCCGTCGATCAGCATGCCGCTCAGCGACTTGTCAGGACGCGGCGTGTAACGGATGCCGTCGGGCAGCTTGAGCGCGACCTTTTCCTTGCGGCCCGGCTGGTTGACGCCTGCCTGCATCCATTCGATATCGGTCAAGGGAACGCCAACATCGTGCTGGATCCAGCCACGCGAATAGACCGCTGCGCTCTGTCCCCATTCGGGAATGCCGACCTTCTTCCCGGCAAGGTCCTCAGCCTTCTGCACGGGGCCGTCGGGACGGATATAGACCGACGACTGACGGAACACGCGAGAAGGAAATATCGGCAGCCCGACGAACCGGTCGTCGCCCTGGCTGATCAGCGAGGTGTACTTGCCCGACGAGATCTCGGAGACGTGGAACTCGCTGAAATTGATGAAGCGAAAGAACATCTCCTCGATCTGAAGCGGCAGAAAATTGATCTCGATCCCTTCCGCTTCGACCTGGCCGGAGGTGAAATCGCTGACATGTTCGTAGGGGCTGGAGGCGAGCGTGAGCTTGAGTTTGGACATGGCTGTTTCCGAATGGTGGTTTATG
>Ga0181587_10000937_pt1 | contig 24161 bp, 22 predicted proteins | sample 071ome_27_FD_132463 | JGI IMG/M metagenome (GOLD analysis project Ga0181587, IMG submission 132463) | Coastal salt marsh microbial communities from the Groves Creek Marsh, Skidaway Island, Georgia - 071409AT metaG (megahit assembly) | ecosystem: Environmental > Aquatic > Marine > Intertidal... | reverse complement strand
TCTCGCGGGGTTCGGAAAACATGAAAGTGACTGAATATTTCCGCTATGAGAGTCCGGAGCGGGTGGTATACAGCTTCACTGTCGAAGACCCGACAGTCTGGGCATCCTCTTTCAGTGGTGAGTATTCCTGGCCCAGGACCGACAACAAGGTATTTGAGTATGCCTGCCATGAGGCCAATTACGCGCTGGAAGGCATTATGCAGGGCGCGCGCGTGCTGGAAGCCGAATTCCGTGGCGAGGATCCCGGCGGTATCGCCAACCCAACTAACTAGCTTATTGATGAGTTTAAAAGGAGACGAGACGTGCAACTTAAATCTCTTCTAGCGAAACTCGGGGCCACGCTTCTTATTGCGATTGGTCTGTGGATCACCGCCGGCATGCAGGCTGCGGCCCATCACGCATTCAGTGCCGAGTTTGACCCCAATCGCCCGGTACTCCTGCGGGGACCGATCGTACGCGTGGAGTGGGTAAATCCCCATACCTGGATTCATCTGGAGGTGACCAACGACGATGGCAGCACCACCGTTTGGATGGTCGAAGGGGGTACTCCCAATACGTTGCTGCGACGTGGCCTGTCCCGGGATACAATTTTGCCCGGTACCAATATCGTCGTTGATGGATACCAGAGCAAATCCAGAGGTCCACGAGCCAACGGGCGAGACATCACCTTTGAAGACGGCCGAAAGTTCTTCATGGGATCATCCGGGACCGGGGCTCCCTACGACGACGATCCGACCCGAAACTAGCTTGAGGAGAGGATACATGGCTGTTCACAGTGTTCGTTATGCAGTGTCGCTGATTTTACTGGTTGTTGCTGCGGGAGCCCTGCAGCCCGCGGTAGCCCAGCCAGCCTCTTTTGACGAGCTGGCGCAGGATGCACTGGCACAGATCAGCGGCGAGTTGAGTATTCCCGGTCTCAGAGAGCCGGTTGAGGTGCTGCGTGACGAGTGGGGAATTCCCCATATTTATGCCCGCAATACCGACGACCTTTTTATGGCGCAGGGATACGTCATGGCCCAGGACCGCCTGTGGCAAATGGAGATGTGGCGACGCTGGCACGAGGGAAGACTGGCGGAAATTTTTGGTGCCGCTGCCTTTGATTATGACCTGCGCACCCGGCAGATGATGTTCCGTGGCCCCTGGGACGACACGGAATGGACCAGCTACCATCCGGATGGCGAGCGCATTTTTACGGCGTATGCCAATGGAGTGAACGCCTTCATCGAACAGAACCGGGATAATCTGCCGGTAGAGTTTCAGCTGACCGGCGTGGTGCCGGACCCCTGGACGGCACGCACGGTGGTATTGCGCTGGGCCCAGGTTGGGCTCTCCAGCGTACGCGGCCACGCGATCAATGAAATACAGCTCGCCCGCAACGTCAGCGAATTGGGCGCGGATGAAGCCAATCGCCGTTTTGCGCCGGACCCCTGGGACGACCTGGAAATCCCCGCCGGCCTCGATGTTGATATTATCTCCCGGCAGGTGCTGGATGCGATGCGGGCTGGGGACGGTGACCCTTTCTCCGGCGATTCGCTGCCCGCTCTGCAAGTGGTCGAACAATACAGTCACCTCACGCCGGCGATCAGAACCGCCCAGGTGTCAAACCCGCAGATCGCCACCGAAGGCAGCAACAACTGGGTAATGAGTGGTGCCCGCTCACCCACCGGAATACCAATTCTGGCCAATGATCCCCACCGCCGTATTGAGATGCCGGCGCTGAGGTACTTTGTGCATCTGAATGCGCCGGGCTGGAACGTGATGGGAGGCGGAGAACCGCCGTTTGTCGGGGTGGACGCCGGACACAACGAACGCATGGCCTGGGGTTTTACCTTTGCCGGAACCGATATGGTTGACGTCTATGTGGAGGAAATCAATCCGCAGGACCGCAATCAGGTGCGCTGGCAGAACGGTTGGGAAACCCTGCAGGTTATCGAGGAAGAGATCCGCATCAAGGACGAAGCGCCACGCACAGTGCAGCTTAAATTCAGTCGCCATGGTCCCATTATTTTCGAAGACCGCGCGAACAACGTGGCCTACTCGGTGCGGTCGGTGGTCCGGGAACCGGGCACGGCAGCTTACAAGGGCAGTTTCAAGCTGGCCCAGGCCGACAGCTGCGAGGATTTTTTCGAGCGGGCTATGTTCTGGATGGTGCCCACCCACAGCCTGATCTGCGGCGATGTGCTGGGTAACATCGCGTTGCAGGTCACCGGGCTCACGCCCAACCGGGTTGGCTGGAATGGACGCTTGCCGGTTCCGGGAACCGGCCAGTTTGAGTGGCAGGGATTTCGCGAGGATCTGCCCCGGGAATTCAATCCGGACCGCGGTTACATCACCACGGCCAACAACAATGTCCACCCGCCGGGATACGACGGCCGACCGGTTTTCTATCACACCTCAAGAGATGTAGAGACCTCGCGCGTTACGCGGCTGCATCAGATCCTCGGAACCGGCGATCAGTATTCGGTCGAAGATCATCAGGCGATCCAGCACGATTCCTACTCGCTGCGCGCCGAACTTGATATCCCCGGATTTCAAGGCTGGACGTCCGAATACGCGCAGGTTGAACGTGCCCGCGCACTGGTTGCGGGATGGGACGGAGTCCTTGATCGCGACAGCACTGCGGCAGCGATCTATGTCGAGTGGACCCGCCAGGTCGACGCCACAGCGCTCGATAGCGCCGCCAACGACACCGACCGAACTTCGGTGATCGAAGACGGTCTGCAACAGACGCTGTCGAAGTTGACAGCAGAATGGGGCAGTGACTGGTCTGCGTGGAATTACGGCAGAGGAAACCCCAGCGCGCTGCCGCACATGTTTATTCCCGATTTCGATCTGGCGCCCGTTGAACGTCCCGGCGGATTCGGCACGGTTAATGCGACCGGCGCCAACTTCCGCCGCATTATCGACCTGTCGAACCTCGACAATTCGGTTGCCACCAATGCCCCCGGCCAGAGCGCCCAGCCCGGCAGTCCGTTTTATGGCGATCTCGCCGAGCGCCTGGGAAACGGTGAGTATTTCCCATTCCTGTTTACTCGCGGGGCGATTGAAGAAGTGGTGGCACATCGCTTGATGCTGAATCCCGAATAGTTCGCAGCGACACCGAATCGAGAGGCAAATAACCGGGGCTGCCCGGCGACTGCTTGCCGGGCATAGAGTACCCGTCACGGGTTCTTTGACAAATGAGGCTGGCGAACTATGCTCATGGATTCATTCATCAGGGTATTGCCTGGATCATGGCGATTTCTCCAAAGCGGTATAATTCCCCTCCACGTTTGGCGGGATTGATTGGCAAGTACAGGCATGCTGGCCCGAATGCCCCGCGTTTCCGGTTCGGTTTTTCCCTGCCGGGTAATACCCCCTCCGGTTTCAGGCAAACGCTTCCCTTCAGGAAACACTGGCCAGCCATCATCTTCCTTCTGGCGCTCGCCTCGGTCATGACCATCCCTCTGTTCAGTCTTTCCCTGGACTTCGCGCGCATGGATGACCTCTTTGATCTCACTACCAATCTGTTCAGCCTGCTCTGGGGCGTCGGCTGGAGTGTCGGCATCCTGATTCCGGTGGGGCTGGCGCTGCTGCTTTTGCTTGCCCGTGAATTGATCCTTGTGGAGCCGGAATCCGTGTGGGTGCGCATCGAGGTCCTGGGATTCGGGGCCCAGATTGAATACCAGCGCCGCTACATCAGTCATTTGCGCTATATCACTGACAAAACCATCGAGGGGGCTGACTGGCGCAAAAGACACCTGACGTTTGATTATCTTGGCGTCCCGGTCAGTGTCGGATTCGATCTGGACAAAGAGCGTGCCGCAAATCTCTGCCAGCGGATAAATGCCACACTTTCATCCCCCATTCCTGATCTCCCTGCCTATCCTCCGGAAGTGCTGGAAGCAGACATCGGTGAGCCGACCCAGCTCCAGCCCCCGTTATCAGACGCTCCCCCTGCCAGATCTGCCGCCGGACAGGGCAATGGCAGCGGAAAACTCAGCATGGCGCTGCTCGTGGCGTCCAATCTTGTCCCATTGGCGGGCGCCCTCCTGTTTGGCTGGCGCATTGGCGATCTCATGCTGCTGTTCTGGCTGGAAAGCGCCATCATCGGCTTATTCAATATCCTGAAAATATTCAGGATTGCCGGCGTATCGGCAATTTTCTACGTCCTGTTTTTCATTGGTCATTTCGGCATCTTTATGTCCGTGCACCTGATGCTCCTGTTCTCTCTGTTTTTAGAGAATGGTGACAATTCCGGGACCATGACACTGGCCGAGACCGCAATCATTTTCTATATGCTGTGGCCGGCCATCCTGGCACTGTTTATCAGCCATGGCTTTTCGTTTTATGAGAATTTTCTGGGCAGGAAGGAATATCTTTTTCTGACTGTCCAGGATCAGATGCAAAAGCCCTACAGCCGGATCGTGCTGATGCATGTCACCCTGCTTATCGGTGGCTTTCTGGTTATGGCCACCACTTCAACGTTGGTGCCGCTGATCATGCTCATGACAATGAAGATTATTGTCGATATCAGAGCCCACAGGCACGAGCATCAAACCGCCGGAATTTCGGAATAAGTCTGAGAGGAATTTGGTAGCTATGGGTGGACTTGAACCACCGACCCCAGCATTATGAATGCTGTGCTCTAACCAGCTGAGCTACATAGCCACAGTTCGGGAAGGACGCGAATTCTGGTCATTTTCCGCAATTTTGTCAAGGTTCCGGGGGGTATCGGCAAGCGTCGCGGACCCCGGTAGCGCACTGCGCTGGTTGCTGGCGTCAGCCACAGCCAATCATACGTTGAATCGGAAGTGGATGACGTCGCCATCGCGAACAATGTACTCCTTGCCTTCCAGACGCCATTTGCCAGCATCCTTGGCGCCGGCTTCGCCGTTGTATTGCACAAACGCGTCGTAGCCGATCACCTCGGCTCGAATGAAGCCCTTTTCAAAGTCGGTGTGAATAACTGCGGCTGCCCTGGGCGCGGTGGCACCTATTTTCACCGTCCAGGCGCGCACTTCCTTTTCGCCGGCAGTAAAGAAAGTCTGTAACCCGAGGAGCTTGTAGCCCGCGCGTATGACGCGGTCGAGGCCCGGTTCGGCCATGCCAAGATCCGCCAGGAACTCACTCTTTTCATCGTCTTCCAGCTCGGCTATTTCGGCCTCGAGCTTGTTGCAGATGGCGACCACTTCTGCACCTTCAGTTGCAGCAATGTTGGTAACCTGATCGAGGTAGGGATTGTTCTCGAAGCCGTCCTCATCCACGTTGGCGATATAAAGCACCGGTTTGACAGTCAGCAGATGGAATTCGTAGAGGGCTTCCAGCTGCTCTTTGGCGAGATTCATGGTTCGCACCGGTCGGGCTTCATCGAGATGGGTCTTGACCGATTCGAGTAACTGGGTCAGCTTCTGCGCGTCCTTGTCGCCGCTTTTGGCGACCCGGGAAACGCGGCTAAGGCCTTTCTCCAAGGTTTCGAGATCAGCCAGCGCCAGTTCAGTATTGATAATTTCGATATCGGCTGCCGGGTTGATCTTGTTGGAGACGTGGGTCACGTTTTCATCTTCAAAGCAGCGCACCACGTGGGCAATGGCGTCGGTTTCGCGGATATTGGCAAGAAATTGGTTGCCCAGGCCCTCGCCCTTGGATGCCCCGGCCACCAGACCGGCGATGTCGGTAAACTCGACAGTAGTGGGCACCACTTTCTGCGGTTTGACGATACCGGCCAGGGTGTCGAGTCGTTCATCGGGCACCAGAACGACACCGGAATTTGGTTCAATGGTACAGAATGGAAAATTTTCGGCGGCAATTCCGGCCCTGGTCAGTGCATTGAACAGGGTGGACTTGCCCACGTTTGGCAATCCGACGATGCCACATTTCACGCTCATATTTTAGTTACCAGAATTCAGTGGCCGACCCGGGCCAGGAAACATTTAGTCTTGGGTATGCAGCAGTCGCATGGCTTCTTCCCATTCGCCGGCGATCGCCTGGGGCATGACCCTGATTGCTGCATCGATATCGGACGCAATGACGTCCGATTCAGATTTTGAAGGATCGGAAAGCACATAATTGGAGACCATGGACTTGTGGCCCGGATGTCCCACGCCAATGCGCAGACGATAAAACCCGTTGCGCCCGCCCAGAACATTGATTATGTCTCTCATGCCGTTGTGACCTCCGTGACCGCCCCCATCCTTGAAGCGGGTGACGCCGACTTCAAAATCAATTTCGTCGTAGGCCACCAGCATGTTGCCCGGATCGATCTTGTAGAAATTCAGCACCGCTGCAACCGAGCGCCCGGAATGATTCATGAAAGTCGTGGGGAACAATAGCCTGACGTCCTTGCCGCCGACAGTGATCGCGCCGAACTCACCAGCGAATTTCGACTCGAAACGCAGCTGCCCCTGATACTGGCGGCAGAGTTCGGCCAGAAAGATCGCCCCGGCGTTGTGCCGATTTGACTGATACTGTGGGCCCGGATTTCCGAGACCCACGATCAGTTCGATGGGATTGCCATGCATAGGAATATCCTGCGCAAGCCGGCTGACCCCGGGTTGGCGGCCTGTCAGTCCTCGTCGGACTGATCTTCGGCTTCACCCGCAGCAGGCGCTTCACCTTCGTCCGCTGCCGCTGCTTCTTGGTCGTCACCACCGCCTTTCGCGGCGTGAACCGAAGCAACAACCAGGTTGCTGTCATCGCCCCCATGACTCAGCGCGACGCAGGTAACGCCGTCCGGGAATTTAACGTCAGACAGGTGAACGTTTTCACCTGCACCCACGTCCAGCATGTCCACTTCCAGAAACTCGGGCAGATTTTTCGGCAGACAGGAAATCTCGATTTCCGTCAGGGTGCGGCTGATCATGCCGCCTTCCAGCTTGACGCCCTTGCACTTGTCCTCGTTGAGAAAATGTACCGGAACATTAACGGTGATCTCTTCGTCTGCAAGAACTCGCTGAAAATCGGCATGCAGAAGGAAAGGCTTGGAGGGATGCCGTTGCAGGGCCTTGATGATGACCTGCTCGGATTTCTTGCCAACCTTGAGGGTGATTATTTGCGCGAAAAACGCCTCGTTTTCCACTGCGTGACTCATATCGTCGTGAGACAGGGTAATGGAAAGCGGCTCTTTATTGCCACCGTAGATGATGGCGGGTATTTCATTGCTCAGACGACGCAGGCGGCGGCTCGCACCTTTCCCCTGGTCAGTCCGAACCTTGGCTTCAAGTTCAAACGCGTCAGACATGATGTCCTCCGAAAAGCGACGTAACCGGTTTGCGACCAACTCGGCTACTCGATTAAAAGTCAAATGCGTAAAAATTACGCGGTTAAAAAAACAGGTTGGGCTAGCGGCTCAACCTGCCTTGCTCTTCACCGCCCGGCCGACAATCCCTCAGGTATTGTCGAACATGGCGCTGATAGATTCTTCGTTGCTCACTCTCCTGATGGATTCAGCTAACAATTTGGCCATGCTCAGCTGTCGAATCTTGGCGCATTGTTCGCCTGCCTCCGACAGAGGAATGGTATCGGTCACTACCAGAGAATCCATGCTGGAGTTTTCAATATTCTTTATTGCTGATCCGGACAACACCGGATGCGTGCAATAGGCGACCACCTGGGAAGCGCCATGCTCCTTGAGCGCATCAGCGGCCTTACACAGAGTGCCTGCCGTATCGACGATATCGTCGACAATCAGGCAGCAGCGGTTTTCAACGTCACCGATAATGTGCATAACCTGCGCTTCGTTGGCCTGGGGTCTTCTCTTGTCGATAATTGCCAGGTCCGCGTTGAGTTGCTTGGCCACCGCTCGGGCTCGCACCACACCGCCAATATCCGGTGAGACCACAAGCAGGTTTTCGTACCGCTGTCGCTCAATGTCGTCGGTCAGTACCGGCGAACCGTACACGTTATCCACCGGGATGCTGAAAAATCCCTGGATCTGTTCCGCGTGCAGGTCAACGGTCAGCACCCGGTTCACGCCGACGGTGCTGACCATGTCAGCCACGACCTTGGCGCTGATTGCCACGCGTGCAGAGCGTACCCGGCGATCCTGCCGTGCATAACCGAAATACGGAATCACTGCGGTAATACGATTGGCTGACGCTCGATGCAGGGCATCGGAAATTAGCAACAGTTCCATGATGCTGTCGTTGGTGGGTGCACAGGTGGGCTGGATGACAAAGACGTCCTTGCCACGCACATTCTCATTAAGCTCAACGGAGATTTCGCCGTCGCTGAACTTGGTAATGCTGGCGTTGCCCAGGGGCACACCTATGTGTCTGGCGATATTGCCTGCCAGTGCCGGATTGGCATTTCCGGCAAACACCATCAAATTACTCACCACGTTCTATTCCTGTAAAGGCAGGGATCTATTGCTTGTCTGTTGTGTTGTCTGAAAATTGGCTGGGGTGGCTGGATTCGAACCAACGCATGCAAGGATCAAAACCTTGTGCCTTACCACTTGGCGACACCCCAGTAGAGCCCGCTATTTTACTCGAAAAAATCTTCAATTTCATGCCCGCTGCGGAACTGGCAGTTGATTCAGACCGCTGGCCACAAAGCCCCTGAACCCTACCGGAACTTTTTTAAGAAGCGCCTCTGCTTCCTGCAGACTGTCGAAGCTGGTGAACACACAGGACCCGGTTCCGGTCAGCCTGGCAGGCGCGAACTGGTTCAACCAGTTCATCGCTTCATCGACCTCGGGATACTGTCTGCGCACGACGTTTTCGCAGTCGTTTCGGCCCCCGCCGGGCAGAAAGTCGGCAATTTTGATGGCTGCAGAGTCCCGTGTCAATTGTTGATCGGCAAATATGTCCGCGGTGGCAATATGCACCGGAGGCTGGATAATCAGGAAATGCAGAGGCGGCAGCTCAAGGGGCTCCAGCTCCTCTCCGACGCCCTCGGCCCAGGCACTGCGGCCGAGGACAAATACCGGAACGTCTGCGCCCAGACCAAGCCCGAGCTCCATCAATCGGGGTATGGAAAGGCCGAGGTTCCAGAGCTGATTCAGGGCCAACAGGGTTATTGCCGCATTGGAGCTGCCACCACCCAGTCCGGCGCCCATGGGAATTCTTTTCTGCAGGGTAACCGACGCCGCCAGATCCGGCCTACCAACCGCGTCCCGGAGCACGCTGGCGGCGCTGAATACCAGATTATCGTCCAGTGGAACTTCGGGTTGATCGCAGCGCAGCGACAGCACGCCCTGTGGAAGATTGTCGATGTCGAAAGTCAGGATGTCACAGAGGTCTATCAGTTGAAAGACGGTCTGTAACTGGTGATATCCGTCCGGTCGACGACCCGTGATGTGCAAGAACAGGTTCAGCTTGGCTGGCGATTTGTAGGTCAGGATATTGCTCATTGCACTGCGGGTCGAAAGAGGTCAGTTCAACGGGTCTTCGACAATCCAGTTCAGCCCGATAAATGTCAACCGGATATTGCGTTCCGCGCGGCTCATCTGAATACGACGGGGCAGGCTGTATTCACCAAACAGCCGGTAATCCTCGTAACTCATCGTCCAGCCGGATTGCTGCATGCTCAGAACCTCGTTGAACTCTCCAAGTTCCAACTGGTGTTGCTCGTCGGGAGTTGGCAAGCCTTTGATCCAGTATTCCAGTTGAGACACCGGCAATTCATATCCCAAATGTTCCAGAATCAGCGATTCCGGACTGCTGGCGGTTCTGACTTCTCCGCCCTGGTCGAAAGTGACGAAACCGGGTCGACCCTCAATCAGGGTATTCCCGGCATTCAGAGTTCCCCAGAGTCGAATTGTGTAATTGTCCTGATTCTGCTGCCAGCGAATACGTGGCGTGTGCGATTCGTTTTCGTAGCGGGCATTCACACGACCCTGCAGTTGCCACTGATCCAGCTCTCCCAGCTGGTTCGCGCGAATCTGCCAGGCGGTGGATTGCTCCAGTCGCGGCGCGGTCTGGCAGGCGGCAAGGAACGTTGAGGAAGCCAGGAGGAAGGTAACAGAATTAATGAGGTTCCGGCTGATCACAATAGACGTTTACTGGGTGAGCCGGTCCATCGCTTCCCGGACAATTTCGCTGTCTGGCGCTTCATCCAGAGCGTCTTCCCACACTTCCATGGCCTCTCGCTGGCGGCCCAGCACCCAGAGTACCTCGCCGAGGTGGGAGGCGACTTCGGGGTCCGGGAAGGCGGCAAAGGCACGCCGAAGATTGCTGAGGGATTCTTCGTAGCGTCCCAGCTTGTATTGCACCCAGGCCAGGCTGTCGATAATTGCAGGGTCGTCCGGAGAGATGGCGATGGCCTGTTCGAGCAGTTCCAGTGACTCCTCAAATCGATCAGTCCGATCTGCCAGCATGTAGCCCAGATGATTCAGGGCACGGGAATCTTCCGGCTGCAGCGCGATAATCCTGCGCAGGTCCTGTTCTGCACTGGCCATATCGCTGAAATTGTCGTGTGCCAGCACCCGCGTAAAAAGCAGGTCGGTGTCGTTGGGGTAGCGCGTCAACATATCGTTCAGCACCGCCATGGCGCGATCGAACTGCCCGGCCTGCATCAGCAGCGACGCTTCCACATTGCTGAATAAAATCTCCAGTCGCGGCTGACCCCGGGAAAGTTCCACCAGCCAGTCATGGGCGTCATCGTAGCGTTCGGCCTCAATCGCGAAGCGGGTCGCCTGCTGCTGGGCTGCCACGAAGTTAGGGGCGCCAACGGCTACTGCCCGGTAGTGCGGAATGGCCTCGGTGAACTGGTTCTGCTGTTCTGCTATGTAACCCATGTAAAAGTGGCTTTCGTTCAGCCGATGCTCGACCGCAACCAGCAGGGAAAACCGCGACCTGGCAATGTCGTAGTCTTCCATCTCCAGGTCCAGCAGGGCCATCGAATAAATCGTTTCGTAGTCTTCCGGATCTTGCTGGATGATGATCTCGAACTGTTCTTGCGCTTCCTCGTATTCCTCACCCTGGATCAGTAATCTGGCGTAGTTATACCGCAGGGGTTTGGCCTGCGGATAAGAGCGGACGCCGCTGCGCAGCACCCGCAGGGCGCGGTCGGTCTGTTCCAGGCTCTGCAGCAGCTGGGCTTCGGTCAGCACCGTGCGAGGGCTTTCGCCGTAGTTCTGGCGCAGCGTCTGCAGTTCAATCAGGGCATCTTCGTTCTGCTGGTTCTGACTCAATAGCTCGACAACGGTGTACTGGATGGACCTCTCTGTTGGGTAGAGAGTGTGCAGTTCACGCAGGTTTTCGATAAGCCGGCTCCGTCGTTCGGTCGGCATACGTTGGCTTCTGGCCGAGATCGTCGCGAAGTCCACGTCGCCGCCGAGATCGATGACATCAGCCATATGGTTAACTGCGTCTTCAAATCGCCCGGCATCGAGCAGCTGGAAACTCAGCATCAGATGGGGATCGATATTGTCGGGTTCCAGCTCGGTCCAGAGCAGCCCCAACTGGACCAGCGCGTTGATGTCGCCCGTTACGGATGCAAACTGGCTTGCACGCCGTACCATGCCGACGTCGCGGGTTTCGAATGCCAGTCGGAAATAGTCGTCACTGGCCTGCTCGAGGTCACCCTGCTGTCCGGTGAGTTCGCTGATGATGGTCTGATACAGCTGTTCCTCGGTGAATGCCCCATAATCCACCTCGACTTCCTGCTCGGCTTGTTGCGGGACCGGGGGCTGCGGAGTCGCGGCTGTTACCGCCTGCGTTTGCTCCTGTTCGGGTGCCGGCCCGGAGGCGCAGCCGTGTGCAATTACCGCACTGAAAAGAAGGGCAATAGGTCTGCTTGGAATTCGCATCATTGCGTATCGGGTCCCAGGTCGAGTATCCGGTCTTGCCGGATTGTATCAGGTTGCCAGAATTGCCACACACTATTTACCGCTGCAGCCGGCATCCGCAGAAGTCCGGCTGCCGTGCACGGATGGACTTGAGGGTGGCCAAACCGTTAATATAGCGCCCCTTTTCGTCGCCAAGGATCGTCGCTGAGGGGTATCAGACGCTGACGGCTAAATAGCAGTCAGCGGGCAAATTGACGCTAACCCTTGATAGGATAGCGAACCGCTTCGATTGCGGTTGCGCTTCCTGTTAAAAATACGTGGTTACTCGGCCACCGGTTTATAACAGAAACATTTTCCGGATTCCTCATGGCGCTGGTACTGGCAGGTATCAATCACAACACCGCGACGATCGAACTACGAGAAAAAGTCGCGTTTCCGCCTGAGATCGTCGGGCGCGCTATCGATCAGCTCATCGAACTCGAGCGCGTCGAAGAAGTGGTCATTGTCTCGACCTGTAATCGCACGGAACTGTATCTGTCTCTCGATATCAGCGCTGAGCCCGGCATGCCGGATCTTCGCAGCAGCGAAGAGCTGGAAAAACAACAAGACCTGCTATCCATGCAGCGGCAGATCACCGATTGGCTCAGTCATTTCCATCAGCTCTCTGCGGACCAGATAGAAGCCTGCAGCTACTTCTACTGGCAGGAACAGGCTGTGAGGCACCTGATGAAGGTGTGTAGCGGTCTCGATTCGATGGTCCTCGGCGAACCGCAGATTCTCGGTCAGATCAAGTCCGCTTTCGCGGTGTCCAAAGAGCTGGATGTTATTGGAGTTAATCTTGGCAAGGCTTTCCAGGACGCATTCTCGGTGGCGAAGGAGGTGCGGACTGATACTGCGATCGGCGAGAATCCGGTCTCGGTCGCCTACGCAGCAGTCACTCTGGCAGAACGCATCTTCTCCGATTTGCCGAGCCTGGGTGCCCTGTTGATAGGCGCAGGCAAAACCATCGAGCTGGTGGCGCGGCATTTGCGAGACAAAGGGGTTGCCAATATCGTGGTCGCCAACAGAACCCTCGAGCGCGCGGTGGAACTGGGAACCCGCTTCGCGGGTCACGGCGTGTTGTTGTCCGACATACCCGAGCAGCTGGTGCAGGCTGATATCGTGGTGTCATCCACCAACAGTCAGCTGCCTTTACTTGGCAAGGGAGCCGTCGAGAAGTCATTTCGGCAACGCAAGCACAAGCCCATGTTGCTGGTTGATCTGGCGGTGCCACGGGATATAGAGCCTGAGGTCGGTGAGATTCCGGATGCCTACCTGTACACCATCGATGACATTCGCGGTGTGATAGACGACAGTGTGAAAAGCCGGGAGGAGGCCGCCAGCGAGGCGGAGCAAATTATTGAACGTGGGGTCGGCGATTATCTTCGCCACGTACGCTCGCTGGGCGCAGTGTCCACGTTGAAGGAATTTCGCAGCAGAGCCGATGAAATCAGAGTGGTCGAGATCGAGAAAGCTCTGCGCTCTCTCGAGCGAGGCGACAGTCCGGACGTTGTGCTGGAGGCCCTCGCACGCGGCATTACTAACAAATTGATTCATGCGCCGACAGTGAAGCTAAAACATGCCAGTGCGGAAGGTCGTGATGAGCTGATTGAACTGGTGCGAGAACTCTTTGATCTCGACGGACAAGTTGATGACAAGCATTAAGCCATGAAGGATTCCATTCAAAACAAACTCGACGCGCTGCGTGATCGCTTTGACGAGCTGGAAGCGTTGCTCAGTGATGCTGAAATAATTTCTAATCAGGATCGATTCCGTGAACTGTCCAAGGAATACGCGGAACTGGAACCGGTGGTCAAGAGCTACCGGCGATTCCAGGATGCCCGGGACGGCCTACTCGAAGCCCGCGATCTTCTCAAGGATGGCGACGCGGACATTCGCACGATGGCCGAGGAGGAAGTCGCCGGACTCGAGTCCGAGATTCAGGAGCTGGAGCTGGTCCTGCAAAAACTTCTGTTACCGAGAGATTCCAAGGACAGTTGCAACGTCTTTCTGGAAATTCGTGCCGGAACGGGAGGCGACGAGGCGGCTATCTTTTCCGGAGATCTGTTTCGCATGTACTCCCGTTATGCGGAGAGAATCGGCTGGAAGACTGAGGTGATGTCGGAGCGGCACGGCGAACACGGTGGCTATAAAGAAATTATCTTGCGTATCGAAGGCAAGGATGTGTACGAGAAGCTGAAGTTCGAGTCCGGCGCCCACCGCGTGCAGCGGGTCCCGGAAACCGAGACCCAGGGCCGAATCCATACCTCCGCCTGCACCGTCGCCATCATGCCGGAACTTGAAGACGTCAACGAAGTCGACATCAACAAGAACGACCTGCGTATCGACACCTTCAGGGCCAGCGGCGCCGGAGGTCAGCACGTCAACAAAACGGATTCCGCGATCCGCATTACCCATCTGCCATCGGGAATCGTCGTTGAGTGTCAGGACGAACGCTCCCAACACAAGAACAAGGCGCGGGCCATGTCCCTGCTGCAGGCCAAACTGCTGGACGAGGCACAACAAGCACAGGCGCGGGAAGAGTCGGATACCCGCAGACTCCTGGTGGGCAGCGGTGACCGTTCGGAGAAAATTCGCACCTATAACTACCCCCAGGGCCGGGTCACTGACCACCGGATCAAGCTGACCCTTTACAATCTTCCTGAAGTCATGGAGGGCGATCTCGGAGCCGTGGTGCAGCCGTTGATCAACGAATATCAGGCAGACCAATTGGCGAGCCTGGCGGCGGCCGACTGATGGCTCCCTCGAACGGCTCTCTTGCTGCCAGGTCGGAAAGCGGGAGTACCGTCGGCATGCTGATGCGATCTGCCGAATCCCTGCGCCGGGTAAGCGATAGCCCGGAAATAGATGTTGCCCTGTTGCTCGGCAATGCACTGGCATGTACCCGAACCACCGTGATGGCTCATCCTGAGCGCGCCCTCGATCCCGCGCAGCGACAGCAATTCGATGCCGACCTGCAGCGTCGCCGACAGGGTGAGCCGATGGCGTACATACTCGGAAAAAAAGCATTCTGGGACTTCGAGGTGAAGGTGGATTCGCGCGTGTTGATTCCCAGACCTGAGACCGAACTGCTGGTCGAGCGGGCCCTTGATTGCCTGCGCGGACGGGAACAGGAAAATCTCAAGTTGCTGGACCTCGGAACCGGCAGCGGCGCGATTGCTTTTGCTCTGGCGCGACACAGTTCGTGCTGGCAGGTACTTGCCACCGACCAGAGTGAAGCCAGTTTGACCCTGGCGGCGGAAAATGCCGGCATGCTTGATGTAAAAAACGTCGAATTCGTAACGGGCTCATGGCTTGAGCCGCTGGCCGGTAGCCGCTTCGACCTGATAGTGAGTAATCCGCCCTACATAGCGGCCGGTGACCCACATCTGCAGGAACACGGCTTGCCTTTTGAGCCTGCGCAGGCGCTGATCGCGGCGGAGGGAGGATTTGCTTGCCTGTTGGAAATAGTGAACCGGGCGCGGGACTTCCTGAACCCTGATGCCTGGTTGCTGCTCGAGCATGGTGCAACCCAGGGTGCTGCGCTGGCGGCTAGCATGTCCGCGAACTGCTACCGGGAGGTAACCGGCTGGCGGGATCTTGCCGGATTGGATAGAGTAACCGGGGCAAGATTCGAGCGTTGACGCAAACTATGGACGACCACCAACTACTTCTCTATAGCCGCCAGATCATGTTGCCCGAACTGGATGTCGCCGGGCAGCAGAAGCTGCTGGATGCCTCGGTGCTGATCGTGGGCATGGGTGGTCTCGGCTGCCCGCTCGCCATGTACCTGGCGGCCGCAGGCGTCGGGCAACTGACTATTGCTGATGACGATTCGGTCGAGCTGACTAACCTGCAGCGCCAGATTGCTCACAGCCAGCAAAACATTGGCGAGTCGAAGGTGAATTCTGCTGCCACCACGCTCAAGGGGTTGAACCCCGATATCAAGCTGACCCTGATTAATGAGAGATTGCAGGGGAAAAATCTTGAACAAGCGATAAAAAATAAAACCGTAGTCGTCGATGCGACCGATAATTTTACTACCCGATTCGCCATAAACGATGCCTGTCTAAAGGCATGTGTGCCATTGGTATCAGGTGCTGCGATTCGAATGGAAGGTCAGGTAACGGTGTTTGATTATCGGCGTGACGACAGCCCTTGCTACCAGTGCCTGTACCGGGAGGGCGATGATGAGGAGGCGAATTGTGCCAGCAATGGTGTTCTTGCTCCGGTAGTGGGAATCATCGGTTCGATTCAGGCAACAGAAACCATCAAGTTAATAGCAGGGTTGGGCGAAAGTCTGGTCGGTAAACTGTTACTGCTGGATGCACGCTCCATGCAGTGGCGGGAACTGACGTTACGCCGGGATCCCCACTGCCCGGCATGCTCGAGTAGCCTGTAGTCCGGGCGCATACATGTTTTGCGCAATGTGCCAACTCGGGTATCATGCGGCCCACTCAATTGCTTGCCGACAGGAACTGTTAACGTCCGAACGGCAATAAAGGCATCCAATGGAATCAGGCAGTCCCGATAAAGTTTCATTCGACACATTCGACTTGCAGGAACCGCTGCGCAAAGCCATCAGCGACCTGGGATTCGAATATTGCACGCCGATTCAGGCGCAAAGCCTGAAATTCACGCTGCAAGGTAACGATGTCACCGGCCGGGCACAGACCGGCACGGGTAAAACAGCCGCCTTCCTGATTACCATCATCAATGATTTGCTGATCAATCCGATCGAGGAACAGCGCTATACCGCCGAGCCCAGAGCATTAATCATCGCACCGACCCGGGAACTGGCTATCCAGATTGCCGACGACGCAGTCAAACTAACGACTCATACCGATCTTCACACTGTCACCCTGGTAGGCGGCGAGGATTACAGCAAACAGGAAAGGGCGCTGGACAGGAAGCCAGTGGATATTGTGGTAGCCACGCCTGGACGCCTGCTCGATTTTGTCCAGAATGACAAACTTTACCTGGGTCTGATTGAGCTGCTGGTTATCGATGAAGCAGATCGGATGCTGGACATGGGATTTATCCCGCAGGTAAGGCGGGTGATTGCCCAAACGCCAAAAAAAGACTGCCGTCAGACCTTGCTGTTCAGCGCTACGTTTACACCGGAGATCCACGAACTCGGTGCTCGCTGGGCCATGGATCCCATTCTGGTGGAGGTAGAGCCAGAAAAAGTGGCAACTGACTCTGTGGAGCAAATAGTTTACCTGGTTACGACCGAGGCCAAATACGACCTGCTATTTAACCTAATATCAGAACCGGGCGCCGAACGGATAATTGTTTTCAGCAACCGGCGCGATCAGGTACGCAGGCTCGCAGACAATCTTTACCGCAATGGTCTTAATTGCGGCATGTTGTCCGGCGAAGTGGCGCAGAACAAAAGAATAAAGACTCTGGAATCATTCAAGACCGGAAAATTCAAGGTGTTGGTGGCTACCGACGTGGCCGGCCGCGGGCTGCATATCGAAGACGTCACCCATGTAATCAACTACACACTGCCGGAAGAGCCCGAAGATTACGTGCACCGTATTGGAAGAACCGGCCGCGCCGGAGCCGTGGGAACTTCAATCAGTTTCGCCTGCGAAGAAGATTCCTTTCTCCTTCCGGCCATCGAAGCCAAGCTTGGCTACAAGCTTGATTGTGTCCACCCTGACGAGAGGTTGCTGACCAAAGCACCCGGATTCACCCGCGAGTCCAAATTTAAACCCGCCACCCGATCGCCCGCGCGTAAGGGACCAGCGCAGCGCCGTCGTTAAATCTTGAACCGGAGATACTTCAAGCAGTATCTGCTGCAGAAAACGCTGTCAGGTCTTGCCGCGCTGTGCCCCGGCCTTTTCCAGTGCCGCAACATATTCGGCACTGCGTCGATGCTCGGAAATGTGGTCAAGAATCGTGCTGCCATTTTCCAGCGTGGCATTGATATCACGACCGGCGTCCACGAAAAACCGCACAAAGCGTGCAAACAACTCCGCGGTCATGCCCCGGTATGCCTTGAGCAGAACCGCGTAGTCTGCCGGCACACCGGCAGGCGGTTCCAGTTCCAGAAATGACTGGACTCGCTCGTCGCTCCATTCCTCATTTCGGGTGGCGGGCTGGGTGCGCGCGGCGCCGGTCTGTTTTTCGGACTTCATGACCGGATTATCCTGACAATTGATTTAGCTTGTCGCGCAGAATCTGGTTTACCTGGGCGGGGTTGGCTTTGCCTTGCGACAGTTTCATGGCCTGACCGATCAGGAATCCGAACACCGCTTCCTTGCCATCCCTGAACTGCTGCACCTGATCCGGGTTGCTCGCTATCACCTCATCGATGAGGCTTTCGATCGCGCCACTGTCGGTAACCTGCATGAGCCCTTTCTTGTCTATTATTGCATCAACCCCGTCCTGATCGTCGATCATGGATTCGAAGACGGTCTTTGCGATCTTGCCGGAAATCGTGTTGTCTTTAATGCGCGCTACCAGGGCGCCGAGTCGCTCGGCACTGATCGGTGACTCGGCGAACTCCCAGTTATTTTTGTTCAGTAATCCCAGCAGGTCTCCGGTCACCCAGTTGGCGGATAGCTTGGCATCACCACAAATTTCTACCACGCGTTCAAAAAATTGCGCCATATCCCTGCTGCTGACCAGTACGCCGGCATCGTAGGGGCTGAGCCCAAACTCTGCTACGAAGCGTTCTCCTTTCTGGTCAGGAAGTTCCGGCAAGTCTGCTCTCACGGCTTCGATATAGGCATCGTCGATGACTATCGGCAGCAGATCGGGCTCCGGGAAATAGCGATAATCGTTAGCCACTTCTTTACTGCGCATGGAGCGGGTTTCATCCCGGTCACTGTCATACAGGCGGGTTTCCTGCACAATGCGCCCGCCATCCTCGAGAATTTCTCGTTGCCGAGTAACCTCGAAATTAATTGCTTTTTCGACAAAACGGAAAGAGTTGATGTTCTTGATTTCGGTGCGGGTGCCGAGCTCTGTATCGCCCGCCCTGCGGATAGAGACGTTAGCGTCACAGCGCATGGAGCCCTGCGCCATGTTGCCGTCAGAAATATCGAGGTAGCGGATAATTGAGTGCAACTTCTTCAGATAGGCCACCGCTTCCTTCGCGCTCCGCAGATCAGGTTCAGACACAATTTCCAGCAGCGGCGTGCCCGCGCGATTCAGATCGATGCCGCTCATGCCGTGAAAATCCTCGTGCAGCGACTTGCCGGCATCTTCTTCCATATGGGCCCGGGTAATTCCGATCACCTTCTCGCTACCGTCTTCGTGGACAATGGTCAGGGAACCGGACCCAACTATGGGATAGTGCAGCTGGCTGACCTGGTAGCCTTTGGGCAGGTCAGGATAGAAATAGTTTTTACGGTCGAATACGGACTTCTTGCCGATCTCGGCGTTGATCGCCAGACCGAATCGGACCGCCATCTCCAGCGCTGCTTCGTTCATCACAGGCAGGGTGCCCGGTAACGCCAGATCGTAGATATTTGCTTGGGTATTGGGCTCGGCGCCAAATCGAGTTGCGGTGCCGGAGAACAGCTTGCTCCGGGTAGAGAGCTGGACATGTACTTCGAGTCCAATAACAGTTTCCCAGCTCATGACAGACCCTCCCCGGAATTGAATTCGGGGTGCCGTAGGTGCCAGTCTGTGGCGCGCTGGAATTTATGAGCGACGTTGAGCAGGCGGGCTTCCTGGAAATCACCGGCTACCATATGCATGCCGACCGGCAGTCCTTTGCTGAAACCGGCGGGAATGGATATGCCCGGCAGGCCGGCGAGATTTACTGCGATGGTGTAAATGTCCTCCAGATACATGGCTACCGGATCGGATTTGGCACCCAGTTCGAACGCGGCGTGGGGGGAAGTGGGACCGACGATTACATCAACCTGCTCGAAAGCATTAAGAAAATCCTGTTTGATCAGTCGGCGAATCTGTTGTGCCTTGCGATAGTAAGCATCATAAAAACCCGCCGAGAGCGCGTAGGTTCCGACCAGGATGCGCCGTTTGACCTCGTCACCGAATCCCTCACTGCGGGTGCGCTTGTACATGTCGTCGAGATCTACAGGGTTTTCGCAGCGGTAACCGTAACGAACACCGTCATAGCGGGAGAGGTTAGCCGACGCCTCCGCGGGTGCTACTACGTAGTATGCAGACACCGACAGGTGGTTATTGGGCAGATCAATATCGATCAGTGAGGCACCCAGTTTTTCAAATTCTTGGAGTCCGTCCCGAATGGCCTGCTCGACGTCAGCATTCAAACCTGCGGCGAAATGCTGACGGGGAATGCCGATACGCAGGCCATCAAGAGGTTGCTCCAGATCGGCAGTGTAGTCCGGGACTGCCAGATCGACACTGGTGGAATCCCTGGGATCCAGGCCAGCCATGACATTCATCATAATGGCAGCATCCTCGGCACTCTTGCAGATAGGACCTGCCTGGTCGAGGCTGGACGCGAAGGCAATCATTCCAAAGCGCGAAATACGCCCATAGCTGGGCTTGAATCCGGTAATGCCGCAGAATGCTGCGGGTTGGCGAATCGAACCGCCGGTATCGGTGCCTGTCGCCATGACGCAGAGGTCGGCTGCGACCGCTGCTGCCGAGCCGCCCGATGAACCTCCCGGGACGCGCTTGATATCCCAGGGGTTTTTAACCGGACCAAAATAGCTGGTCTCATTGGATGAGCCCATGGCAAATTCATCCATATTGGTTTTGCCAAGGGTCACCGCGCCGGCAGCGTTGAATTTTTCCACTACCGTGGCATCGTAGGGTGACACGAAATTGGCCAGCATTCTGGATCCGCAAGTGGTGGTTATTCCCCGGGTACAGAAGATGTCTTTATGAGCCAGGGGTATGCCACAAACCGGGCTTGATTCGCCTCCAGCCAGCCGTTTATCGGCAGCTTCCGCCTGAGCCAGTGCCTGCTCTTCACATACCGTTATGTAGGCATTCAGGTCGGAATTTACCCGCTTGATTCGGTCCAGGTAGTGACGCGTCAGCTCGACGCTGGAAGTTTCCCCCGTCCGCAGGGAACGGGACAGCTCAGCGATAGTCTTGCCTGTCATCACTCGATCACCTTGGGAACCAGGAACAGTCCAGCCTCGCAGGTGGGCGCGGAGCGCTGCAATTCATCGCGTCGGTCGGTCTCAGTGACCGAGTCAGGTCGCAGCCGCTGCACTGCGTCTAGCGGGTGGGAAAGGGGTTCGATGCTTTCCGTGTCGATTGCCTGCATTTTGTCGATCAGGTCGAGAATGTCGGAAATACGCTGGGCGACCTCTTCCGCTTCACCGTCATCCACATGCAATCTGGCCAGCTGGGCGATTTTTTCCACTTCGGATCTTTCCAGTGCCATTGCCAATGCTCCATCTTTGTTTTGCGTTGCACTTTACGTGCGAACTGTTCTGGCCTGACCAATTAATTACGGACAGACTCTTGCTCAAAACCCTGCCCGTTGCTAGAGTGCGTACCTGTCGGAAAGGGCGGGATTATACTGGAATTTAGCAGTTGAAAACCAAACTAATTGCTGCACCAGTCTATCGTCGCCGGGAAATTTTCGGGTTGAGTGTGCCAGGAGGCTTTCAACAGGCCCTACTCGGGTGCATATCTTGATCCAGCGAGCCAGCAATTGAAAATCAACTAAACCTGGCATCACCGGTATAACTGAAATGAAAGCAATATCAGTTGCCCACCAGGTACTCAAGAAGTGCGCCTCGGTTGCTCTCCTGATTTGAGGGAATCAAGTATCGATGTTTAAAAAAATTCGGGGAATGTTCTCCAATGATCTGTCTATAGATCTGGGTACCGCCAACACGCTCATCTATGTGCGGGAAGAGGGTATCGTCCTGAATGAGCCTTCAGTAGTGGCGATTCGCACTCACAATGGCCAGAAAACCGTGACTGCAGTAGGCATGGACGCCAAACGCATGCTGGGTCGAACGCCGGGCAATATCACGGCTATTCGCCCCCTGAAGGATGGAGTTATTGCAGACTTCCAGGTGACCGAAAAGATGCTGCAGCACTTTATCAACAAAGTGCATGAAAACAGCTTCTTTCCTCCCAGTCCCCGGGTTCTGGTCTGCGTGCCCTGCAAATCCACCCAGGTTGAACGTCGTGCGATAAGAGAGTCGGTGATGAGCGCCGGCGCCCGCGAAGTCCGCCTGATCGAAGAGCCAATGGCAGCCGCTATCGGCGCGGGTCTGCCGGTCGAGAAAGCCAGCGGCTCGATGGTAGTCGATATTGGGGGCGGCACGACCGAGATTGCCATTATTTCCCTCAACGGCGTGGTTTACTCGGAGTCGGTAAGAATCGGTGGAGATCGTTTCGATGAAGCGATAATCACCTATGTGCGACGCAATTACGGCAGCCTGATTGGCGATGCGACCGCAGAACGTATCAAGAAGGAAATTGGCAGTGCCTATCGGGACAGTACCACGGAGATTCGGGAAATCGATGTGCGGGGCCGAAACCTGGCTGAAGGGGTTCCTCGCAGCTTTACACTGAAGACAGATGAAATACGTGAGGCATTGCAGGAACCGCTGTCTTCGATCGTGCAGGCTGTCAAGAGCGCCCTGGAACAATCGCCGCCTGAGCTGGCATCTGACATTGCCGAAAGCGGCATGGTGCTGACCGGTGGAGGCGCGCTGCTGCGTGATCTCGACAAGCTGCTGACTGACGAAACCGGTCTGCCGGTGATAGTCGCCGATGATCCGCTTACCTGCGTGGCCCGGGGTGGCGGCAAAGCGATGGAGTTGATGGACCTGCAAGATATTGGCTTTCTGACGCTGGACTGATCCCGACCCGGTGCCTGATAATTGAGTTTCCCTCGGTAATTACCGATTAATCTCTTGTGGTGTCAGACTGGCGGGGTTATTGACCTATCGATAAGACAATCTTTATCAAGGGTGTTGCGCTCGAGTATCGCCTTTTGGCGTTTGCCCTTCTTTCCGTGTGCCTGATGGTCGCCGACAATCGGTTCGGTTATCTGGATCAGTTGCGCTTTGCGTTGGGCTATGTGACCACGCCAATCTACTGGGTTGCTGACACTCCCACCCGCATATCCTTCTGGATTGATGATGTACTCGTGTCTCGCACCGATTTGATCGAAGAGAACGAAACCTTGCGAGAACAGCTGTTGTTATCCCAGCGGCAGCTGCAGTTGCTCGAAAGCCTGGCATCGGAAAACAGTCGCCTCAGAGCTCTTCAGGATTCGGCCCAGGTAATTGACAGAACAGTATTGCCGGCGGAAATCATCAACACGTCGCCCGACCCCTTTTCCAAGCGAATCCTCATCAACAAAGGCGCAATCGATGACGTCTTTGTGGGTCAGGCTCTGCTGGATGCCAACGGATTGATGGGGCAGGTCGACGAGGTGTTGCCGTTTACCAGCTGGGTGCTACTGATCACCGATTTTCACCATGTCACGCCCGTTGAGGTGAACCGTAACGGGGAACGCGCTTTGGCCCGGGGCAGTCGAGAAGGTGGTCCAGAGCTGGAACTGGAATTTGTCACCCAGACTCAGGATATCGCGACAGGGGATTTGCTTGTCAGTTCTGGAATGGGCCAGGTTTATCCCAGGGACTACCCGGTCGCAGAGGTGGTCAGCGTGTATCAGGATCCCGGACAGGCCTATATGCAGGTCAGGGCGCGTCCCATCGCGCAGATGGACAGTACCCGCAATGTTATGCTCGTTTATCCGGACGCAGCGGACCAGCTGACTGAGACGGCAGCCACGCAAGCCCAATCGGCGGACCTGGACCCGCAGTCTGATTCTCAGGTAGCTGAACCTGCAGTAGCCGAAACCGCGGCGGCACAGGGATAGGAAGATGAATACCCGCGCGCAAGGCATCTGGGTCATCGTCGTGACCTTTTTCATTGCCTACCTGCTGGCGATTGTTCCCTTTCCCGAGTGGGCAATGAATTATCGACCAGAATGGGTGCCGCTGGTGCTGATATATTGGGTCATGGCATTACCCTACCGGGCAGGCATCGGCAGTGCCTGGATAGCAGGGCTGGTTCTGGATATCCTGGAGGGTTCCATACTGGGCCTGAATGCCCTGGCCCTGGTGATCATTGCTTACATCACCCTCAGCCTGCACCGGCGCCTGCGCATGTTTTCCCTGCTCCAGCAAAGTGGTCTTGTTGGCGTACTGGTCGGACTCAATCTGGTCATGTGTCACTGGCTGCGGATAATCACCGGCCAATCGGTGCCGAGCAACCAGCTCTATCTGCTGGCGGCGGCTACCAGTATCGCCGTATGGCCCTTTCTGTTTCAGATCCTGCGGCATTTGCGACGTGGTTTTGGCGTCCGTTAGCAATCTACCCGCACCGGCACCCATGCGATGGAAAGTAATCTTCACAATTCCGTAGAAGCAGCAGTTATCCTGCTGGCGTCCGCCTCACCAAGACGCCAGGAATTGCT